>Ga0265313_10001452_pt1 | contig 22114 bp, 22 predicted proteins | sample 4123metaG_FD_203122 | JGI IMG/M metagenome (GOLD analysis project Ga0265313, IMG submission 203122) | Rhizosphere microbial communities from Carex aquatilis grown in University of Washington, Seatle, WA, United States - 4-1-23 metaG | ecosystem: Host-associated > Plants > Roots > Rhizosphere >...
CGCCGGCTTCTCGGCCCTGACCACCACCCAGCTCGGCGGTCTTGCCGCCACCCAGATCGCGGCCCTGTCCACCAGCCAGGTCGCGGCGCTGACCACCACCCAGATCGGTGCCCTGTCCACCACCGCCTTGCAGGGGCTGCTCTCGACCCAGGCGGCCGCGCTGTCGTCCAGCCAGTTGGCGGCCCTGGCGGCGACCCAGATGGCCAGCCTTCCCGAAGCCGCCGTCGGCGGATTGACCACCGCCCAGCTCGCGGGATTGAGTACGGCCCAGTTCCGTACCCTGACACCCGGCCAGTTGGGACTGCTGAGCGCCTCCCAGATGGCGGGATTGACCACGGGTGAAATCTCGGCGCTGACCACCACCCAGCTTGCCGGCCTCGATGTCACCCAGACCGGCGCGCTCTCGGCGCAGCAGATCGCCAACCTGACCGCCGGGCAGATCTCGGCGCTCTCCACCTCCGGCGTCGCCGGGCTGAGCGCGATCCAGCTGTCGGCTTTCACCGCCACCCAGATGCACGGGCTGAGCCCGACCCAGATCGGGACCCTGTCCACCGACACCATGGACGGACTGACCAGCACCAGCCTCGCCAACCTCAGCACCACCCAGATCAAGGGGCTTGTGGATACCCAGCTGGCGGAGCTGAACGCGACCCAGCTGGCGGCTTTCACCTCGTCGCAGATCGGCGCCATCGCGACCACCTGGATCAACGGCCTGAGCGCCGATCAGATGGGCATGCTCGCCACCACCCAGCTCGACGGCCTCAGCTCGACGCAGATTTCGGCCCTGGGCTACGACCAGATCGGCGGCCTGTCCGCCAGCCAGATCGCCTCGCTGAGCACGACTCAGCTCAAGGGGCTGGCGCCGGATCAGGTCTCTGCCCTTTCCCAGGATGAGGTCGCCGGCCTGACCGTCACCGAGATCGGAGCCCTCACCGGCACCCAGTTGGCGGGCCTGACCGACGGACAGGTGGCGGTCCTCTCCACCACCCAGCTGGCGCACATGAACGCCACCCAGATCGGCAGCCTTTCGGCCACCGGCGTCAGCGGCCTGTCCCTGAGCCAGATCTCCTCGCTGAGCACCACTCAGTTGCGCGGCCTCACCTCGACCCAGATGGGCGCCCTGACCGCCGATCAGGTCAGCGGCTTGACCGCCACCGAACTGGCCTCGCTCAGCCTGAACCAGCTCGGCGCCCTGGCCTCCACCGGTCTGGCGGCGCTGACTACCGCCCAGGTCGCCGGCTTGACCACCAGCCAGATTTCCGCCCTGACCTCCGCCCAGTTGGGCGGCCTGAACGACACCCAGATGGCGGCAATGACCGCGACCCAGCTGGGCGGCTTCTCGGCGACCCAGCTGGGGGCCATGTCCACCACCGCCATCTCCGGCCTGTCGGCCACCCAGATGGCGGGGCTGAGCACCAGCCAGCTGCGCGGCCTCACCACCACCCAGATGGGGGCGCTGGCCACCAATCAGGTCCAGAGCCTGACCATCACCGACATCGCCGCCCTGACCAATTCCCAGCTGGCCGGCCTCGGCGCCACCGGCGTGGAGGCTCTGACCGCCACCCAGCTCGGCCATATCAGTTCTACCCAGATCGCCGGACTGTCCACCACCGGGCTCGGCGGCCTGAGCGAAACCCAGGTGGCGGGTCTGACCACCACCCAGATGCGCGGCCTGAACGCGACCCAGGTGGGAGCGCTGTCCACCACCGCCGTCGCCAACCTCTCCACCGCCCAGCTCGCCGCCCTGTCCATCGCCCAGGTCGCCGGCCTCTCGGCGCCGCAGATGGGGGTCCTGAGCGACGTGCAGGTCGGCAGCCTGACCAGCACCGAGATCGGCAGCCTGAGCGCGACCCAGCTGGGCGGCCTGTCCACCACCGGCATCGGGGCCCTGTCCGTCACGCAGCTGCGCAGCCTGACCACGGCTCAAATCGGGTCACTGTCCACCACCGGCATCGGCGGCCTCAGCCAGACCCAGATCGGAGCGCTGGCGACCACCCAGCTCCAGGGACTGACGGTGACTCAGATCGGGTCGCTGACCACCACCCAGATCGCCGGCCTGACCTCCAACGAGATCGGGGCGCTGACCGTCACCCAGTTGGGAGGCCTCGCCGCCACCGGCATCGCCGCCCTGACCACCACCCAGGTCGCCGGCCTGTCCACCACCCAGATCGCCGCCCTGTCGGCCTCCGGGGTGAGCGGCCTGACCGCCACCGAACTGTCCGGATTGACCTCCAGCCAGTTGGCGGCCATGACCGCGACCCAGATCGGCGCGCTGTCCACCACCGGCATCACCGGCCTGACCGCCAGCCAGATCGCCTCGCTGACCGCGACCCAGTTCGCCGGCCTGACCGCCACCCAGATGGGGGCGCTGTCCACCACGGAAGTCGCCGGCCTGACCACCACCCAGATCGCCGGGCTCAGCGCCACCCAGCTCGGCGCGCTGGCCAGGGTGCAGATCCGGGCTCTCACCTCCACTCAGCTCAGCACGCTGACGCCCGCCCAGGTCGGGACCCTGAGCGCCACCCAGGTCAGCAACCTGACCGTCGCCCAGGTCGAGGGTCTGAACACCACCCAGTTCGCCGCCCTGTCTGCGAGCCAGGTCGGAGCCATGACCGCCACCCAGATCGCCGGCCTGACCGCCACCGAGGTCTCGTCCCTGAGCGCGGCGCAGTTGGGCGGCATGACCACCACACAGGTGGCGTCGCTGAGCGCCACCGGCATCGCCGCCCTCGGTCCCTCGCAGATCGACGCGCTGACCGGCACTCAGATCAGCGCCTTCACCCCCGTGCAGATCGCCGAGATGACCGTGGCCCAGACGGCGGCCATGACCGCCGCCATGGCGTGACGCCGCGCGGACCCGACCCTAGCCAGCAAACACAGGACACCTCATGAGCAGCGAGATTTTGTCGGCGGCAATGACCCAGGCCAAGGACCGGGCCCTGAGCGTCATCGACCTCATTCGCGCCGTGGAGCGGATTCGGACGTCCGGCGATGCCGTCGGCGTACTCGCGCTTTACGACACCTGGATTCAGCACAACCAGGACAACCCGCTGCTTTACGCGGTCCTGTTCAATTACAGCGTCACCCTGATGGATGCGGGCAACCTCGAGCCCGCACGGCAGTGCCTGGAAAAGGCCATCGCCATCAATCCCGACTTCATGCCCGCCCGGATCAATCTGGGGCGGCTGCACGAGCGGACCGGCGGCGCCGGGGATGCGGTGCAGCAGTGGACCCAGGCGGTGGACCGGCTGGCGGTGGTCAACGGCACCGCCGTGTCCCACAAGGTCACGGCGCTGAACCAGATCGCCCGGGTCATGGAGGACAGCCACCAGGACGAGATCGCGGAATCCATGCTGCGCCAGAGCCTGGACCTGGACCGCGAGCAGCGCGAGGCCGTGCAGCACTTCGTCGCCCTCAGGCAGCGGCAATGCGAATGGCCGGTGGTCGATCCCTGGGAGCGGGTGTCGCACCGGGTGCAGGTCGGCGGCATGTCGCCGCTGTCCATCGCCGCCTATGCCGACGATCCCATGCTCCATCTGGCGGCGGCGTGGAACTACAACCGCCTCGACGTGGGGATGCCGGCGGCGGGCGACGTGGTCGCATCCCATTGGGCGGCACGGGAGAGCGGCAAGGGCGGCCGTCTGCGCATCGGCTATCTGTCCTCGGACCTGCGCGAGCATGCCGTCGGCCATCTGACCGCCGAGCTGTTCGAGGCGCACGATCCCGAAGCGGTGGAGCTGTTCGCCTATTACTGCGGGCCGGCGGCGGCCGACCCGCTGAACCAGCGGATCAAGGCCGCCTTCGACCACTGGACCGACCTCACCGGCCTGGGGGATGCCGAGGCGGCGCGGCGCATCGCCGACGACGGCATTCATATCCTGGTGGACCTCAACGGCTATACCCGCGATGGCCGCACCAAGCTGGTGGCCTTGCGCCCGGCGCCAGTGATCGTCAACTGGCTGGGTTATCCCGGCACCATGGGCAGCCCCTATCATCATTACATCATCGCCGACGACTGGGTCATCCCGGAGGGAAGCGAGGGGTATTACTCGGAGAAGGTGCTGCGGCTGCCCTGCTACCAGCCCAATGACCGCCAGCGGGTGGTGGCCGCCACCCGCCCGACCCGGGCCGAGATGGGCCTGCCCGAGACGGCCATGGTCTTCTGCTGCTTCAACGGCCTGCACAAGCTCAATCGCTTCACCTTCCAGCGCTGGCTGTCGATCCTGGAGCGGGTTCCCGACAGCGTGCTGTGGCTCCTGAGCGGGACCGAAGGCGCCCAGCGCCGGCTGCGCGATTTTGCCGCCGGACACGGGATCGATCCCGCCCGCCTCGTCTTCGCCGACAAGCTCGCCAATCCCCTCCATCTGGCGCGCTATCCCCTGGCCGACCTGTTTCTCGACACCGCCCCCTACGGTGCCCACACCACCGCCTCGGACGCCCTGTGGATGGGGGTGCCGGTCCTGACCCTGAGCGGGCGTTCCTTCGCCTCGCGGGTCTGCGGCAGTCTGGTCCGCGCCGCCGGACTGACCGATATGGTCTGCGGCTCGCCCGAGGAATATGTGGGACGGGCGGTGGCTCTGGGCCGTGACCGGGCCGCCTTGCTGTCCTACCGGCAGCGCCTGGAAGAGGGAAAGGGCCAGTGCGTTCTGTTCGATACCCCCCTGCTGGCGCGGAGGCTGGAAGACCTCTACCGGGGCATGTGGGCGGATTACCGGGACGGTCGGCAGCCGGTCCCCGACTTCACCAACATGGACGTCTATCTGGAGGTGGGCATTGAGCCCGACCAGGACGAAATCGACACGTTGAGCCACACCGATTATGACGGGTGGTGGCGGGAGAGACTGGCTCGCCGCAACGCCTTCCGCCTGATTCCGCCGGACCGGAGAATGTGGCGGGGTGGAATGGGAACGGAGGGGCTCCCCTCTTCCTGAGGGGGGCATCCGCGTCCGGCAGTTCTTCGCCACCCCATCAGTCTTCAATCTAGTAGATTTAATTGATTTATCGCCACAGCCACGCTAGCCTCCAGTCAGCAAGGAGGACCCGCCATGAGCCTGTACCGCGATTTCAACGACAAGACCGCCCTCGCGGTCTGGAACACCGCCGAGCGCAAGCCGTTCGAGACCATCACCGTCAAGCGTCTGTCCCCGGCCGTCGGTGCCGAGATTTCCGGAGTCGACCTGTCCAAGGAGATTCCTGAGCCTCAATTCGAGGAAATCCGCCGGGCCATCGACGAGAACCTTGCCGTCATCTTCCGCGATCAGCCCATCGACCGCGCGCAGCACAAAGCCTTCGCGCTACGGTTCGGCAACACCCTCCACCGCCACGAACTGGCGGCCAGCAAGGTGGCGCCGGGCACCACCTACGATCCGGAATTCCTGGCGTGGCGTACCGGCAGGGACACCCGCTTCACCGCCGGCGACGGCTGGCATCCCGACGTCTCCTGCGACCCTTACCCCATCTTTGTGTCGCTGCTGCACGTGACCAAGACTCCGCCGCTGGGCGGCGACACCGCCTTCGCCAACTCCTATCTGGCCTATGAGTCGCTGTCGGAGCCGTTCAAGGCGTTCCTGGACGGCCTGACCGCCATCCATGACGGCGCCGAAGGCTGGAGCGCCAGCTATGGCGTGCGGCCCGAGGATGGCAAGAGCTTCCCCTCCGCCGAGCATCCGGTGGTGGCGACCCATCCCCGCACCGGCCGCAAGTTCCTCTACGTCAATCCATCCTTCACCACCCATATCGTGCAGTTGACCCGCGCGGAAAGCGACGCGGTCCTGGGCGCGCTGTTCCGCCATGTGGAAAGCCAGCTGGCTTTCCAGACCCGTATCCATTGGACGCCCGACGCCCTTCTGGTGTGGGATAATTGGGCGACCCAGCATCACGCAGTCTGGGATTACTACCCGGAGGAGCGCTGGGGTGACCGCGTTTCGGTGGTCACCCAAGACCGGCCCCGGGCGTGAATTCCATGCCGTTCGACGCGATTTCCCCTCTGCTTTCGGTGGAGGGGGTCACGCTTCAGTACAAGACCCGTGCGGCCCTGGTCACCGCCACCTGGCGAGTGGACGTGGCGGCCGGGCGCGGCGAACGGGTAGTGCTGTTGGGGCCTTCGGGCTGCGGCAAGTCCACCTTGCTCAAATGCGTCGGCGGCTTCCTCCCTCCGGTGGAGGGGCGGGTGGTGCTGGGCGGTCACGAAGTGGCCGGTCCCGGTCCCGACCGCATGATGGTCTTCCAGGAATTCGACCAGCTGCTGCCGTGGAAGACGGTGCGCCAGAACATCGAATTCCCTCTGACCCAGGCCCGCCGCCAGTGGTCGCGCGCCGACATCGCCGCCCAGGCCGCGCGCTACATGGACAAGGTCGGCCTGGGCAGGTTCGCCGAATCCTATCCCCACCAATTATCCGGCGGCATGAAGCAGCGGGTCGCCATCGCCCGGGCCATGGCCATGGAACCGGAAATCCTGCTGATGGATGAGCCGTTCGCCGCCCTGGATGCACTGACGCGGCGCCATATGCAGGACGAGCTGCTACGCCTGTGGGCCGACACCCGCTTTACCTTGCTGTTCGTCACCCATTCCATCGAGGAGGCGGTGCTCATCGGCAGCCGCATCGTGGTGCTGTCGCCCCATCCCGGCCGGGTGCGCGCGGTCCTGGATGCCGACTTCGCCGCCGACGACGCCTTGGGCGAGGCCCGAGCCCGCGCTCTGCGGGACGAGATCAGCACCATGCTGCTGTCCGAACGCTTTGAAAACGGCGGAGGAATCTGACCATGCCGCACTCTCTCCCTCTCTGGATCACCCTGCTGCTCCGCCGCATCCGGCGCTGGACGGCGGTTGAGGGCCGCCGGGACCTCGGGGAATTCGGATGAACGTCATCACCGACCTGACGGCCGGGGTGGAAGCGCCGCTGGGTGTGGTGGTCGAACGGCCGCTGTCGCCCTGGGTCCGGCTGTGGAACACCACCGGAATTCGCCGTGCCGTGATCCTGGTCCTCCTGGCGGCGGTCTGGCAGGCCCAGGCCACCTGGACCGCCAATCCCCTGATGTTTCCGACCTTCACTGCCACCGCCACCGCCTTCTGGGATGCCATCGCCAACGGCACCTTGCTGATTCGCGCCTGGACCTCGGTTCAGGTATTGCTGCTGGGCTATGGCATCGGCGTGGCCGTCGCCTTTGTCCTGGCCGGCATTGCCGCCTCCACCCGCATCGGCGAGGACGTGCTGGCGACACTGACAGCCATGTTCAACCCGCTTCCGGCCATCGCCCTGCTGCCGCTGGCGCTGCTGTGGTTCGGGCTGGGCACGCCGTCACTGCTGTTCGTGCTGGTCCATGCCGTGCTGTGGCCGGTAGCGCTCAACGCCTCGGCCGGATTCGGCGGGGTCAGCGATACCCTGCGCATGACCGGGCGCAACTATGGCCTCGGCGGTTGGCGCTACATCGCCTATATCCTGATGCCGGCCGCCTTTCCCGCCCTGCTTTCCGGCCTCAAGGTCGGCTGGGCCTTCGCCTGGCGCACCCTGATCGCCGCCGAGCTGGTGTTCGGCGTCGCCTCGGGGTCCGGCGGACTGGGCTGGTTCATCTTCGAGAACAAGAACCGGCTTGAGACCGACTACGTCTTCGCTGGACTGGGAACCGTGATCCTCATCGGCTTGCTGGTCGAGGGACTGGTCTTTCGCACCATCGAGCGCCACACCATCCAGAAATGGGGAATGCACAGATGACAGTCTTCCTGCCGCGCCTCCTGGCTGCCGCGTTCGCCGCCATGGTCCTTGTCCCCGTTGCCGTCCGCGCCGAGGTCGGAGAGTTGCGGATCAGCCAGCAGGCCGGCATCGGCTATCTGCCACTGCACGTGGCGAAGAATCTGGGCCTGTTCGCGAAGCAGGCCAAGGCCCAGGGCCTGGACGACCTCAAGGTCAGCTTCGTGACCCTGGGCGGCGGCGCCTCCACCAACGACGCGCTGCTGTCGGACAGTATCGACATCGGCACCGGCGGCGTCGGCCCCTTCCTGGCGGCCTGGGCCAAGACCCGGGGTAATTTCGACATCCGGGGCGTCGCCACCGTCACCACCATGCCCATCGCCCTGATCACCACCAATCCGGCGATCAAGACCCTCAAGGACTTCACCGACAAGGACCGTATCGGCCTGCCCTCGGTCAAGGTCTCCATCCAGGCGGTGACGTTGCAGATCGCGGCGGAGAAGGAGTTCGGCCCCGGCCAGCATGAGAGGCTGGACCGCCTCACCGTATCCTTGAAGCACCCGGACGCCTATGCCGCCCTGGCTTCGGGAAGATCGGAGCTGACCGCCCATTTCGGCTCCCCGCCGTTCCAGCAGCAGGAACTGCTGCTGCCCGGAGGCCACAAGATCACCGATTCCTATGAGGCGCTGGGCGGGCCGGTGACACTGAACGTCTCGTGGACCAAGGCCGCGTTCCACGACAAGAACCCCAAGGTGATCAAGGCGTTCATCGCGGCCCTGCGCGAGGCGGACACCTTCATCGCCACCCATCCCGCCGAGGCGGCCCGGATCTACCTGACCGAGGAGGCCGGCAGCGCCGAGGAATCCCTGGTCCGCGCCATCATCACCGACCCCGACTCCCGCTTCTCGGTCGTGCCGGTGAACACCACGAAATACGCCGACTTCCTGTTCCGCACCGGCCAGATCAAGGCCAAGGCCGAGAGCTGGAAGGACCTGTTCTTCCCCGATATCCATGCCGAATCCGGGTCATGATGGCGCCGTGACCTCCGCTGACCGGCCCGCGCCCCAATGTCCGAGAGGGGTTGGTGCCGGGACCGGTTCAGGTCAAGATCACTCCCCGACATGCATTCTCCAGGAACGAGACGCCCATGAGCGATAGCCGCTTTCGCCTTCCCCGCACCCCCGGCTTCGAGACTCTGAGCCTGCACGCCGGCCAGCACCCCGATCCGGTTCACCGGGCGCGGGCGGTTCCCATCTACCAGACCACCTCCTACGTTTTCGCCGACGCCGATCACGCGGCGGCGCTGTTCGACCTGGAGCAGCCGGGCCACCTCTATACCCGCATCTCCAACCCCACCACCGCGGTGCTGGAGGAGCGGGTGGCTGCGCTGGAAGGCGGAATCGGCGCCGTGGCCACCGCGTCGGGGCAGGCGGCCCTGCATCTGGCTATCGCCACCCTGATGGGTCAGGGTGGCCACATCGTCGCCTCCGCCTCCCTCTATGGCGGCACCATCAACATGCTGGCCCACACCCTGCCCCGCTTCGGCATCACCACCACCCTGGTCAAGCCCCGCGACCTGGACGGCTTCAGGCGGGCCATCCGGCCGGAGACCCGGCTGATTCTGGGCGAAACCATCGGCAATCCCGGGCTGGAAGTGCTGAACATCCCGGAACTGGCGGCCATCGCCCATGAGGCCGGGCTGCCGCTGATGATCGACAACACCTTCGCCACCCCCTATCTCTGTCGGCCGCTGGACCTGGGCGCCGACATCGTCATGCATTCGCTGACCAAATGGATCGGCGGCCACGGCACCTCCATCGGCGGCATCATCGTCGATGGCGGCCGCTTCGATTGGCGGGCCAGCGGCAAATTCCCCACCCTCACAGAACCTTATGCCGGCTATCACGGGCTGATCTTCGACGAGCAGTTCGGTCCCGCCGCCTTCGTCATGCGGGCGCGGTCCGAGGGATTGCGCGATTTCGGCGCCTGCCTGTCACCCACCAATGCCTTCAACCTGCTGCAAGGGGTGGAAACCCTGTCCCTTCGCATGCGCCGGCATGTGGAGAACACGGCGGCGGTGATCGAGTTCCTGAGCGCCAACCCGGCGGTGGCCTGGATCACCCATCCCAGCCGGCCCGACCATCCCGATCACGAGTTGGCCCGGCGGTTGCTGCCCCGAGGGGCGGGTTCCATGATCAGCTTTGGCGTCAAGGGCGGACGACAGGCCGGGCGGATCTTCATCGAGGCCCTGACCCTGGCCTCCCATCTGGCCAATGTGGGTGACGCCAAGACCCTGGTGATCCATCCCGCCAGCACCACCCATCAGCAGATGGACGCGGCACAGCTGGCGGCAGCCGGCATCGGCGAGGACATGGTCCGCCTGTCGGTGGGCATCGAGGACCCGCAGGACATCCTGGCCGACCTCGGTCAGGCCCTGAAAGCGGCGGTGAAGCCATGACCCAAATCAATCTGAACGGCCATGCCGTCTTCGCCGCCACCGGCGGCCGCCCATTCGACCCGTCGCTGCCGGCCGTGCTGCTGGTCCACGGCGCCAGCATGGACCACAGCGTCTGGGCGCAGCAATCCCGTGCCTTGGCCCATGGCGGCCGCGCGGTGCTGGCGGTCGATCTTCCCGGCCACGGGCGCTCCGAGGGTGAGGCACTGGCCTCCATCGCCGCCATCGCCGATTGGCTGGCGGACTTCATCACCGCCGCCGGCCTCGCCACCGCCGTGGTCGCCGGCCATTCCATGGGAGCCCTGGCCGCACTGGAACTGGCGGCCCGCCATCCCGAGCGGGTGAGCGGTCTGGTCCTGATCGGGGCGGCCACCACCATGCCGGTCCATCCCGACCTGATCGCCGCAGCCACCGAGGACCTGCCGGCGGCGGTGGCCATGATCACCGCCTGGGGCTTTTCCACCACCGCCGCCCTTGGTGGCAATCCGGCACCGGGGCTGTGGCTGACCACCGGCGGCCGGCGGCTGCTGGAACGGTCGCGGCCCGGCGTGCTGCATACCGATCTTTCGGCCTGCGACGCCTATACCGGAGGCGAAGCCGCCGCCGCCCGTGTCACCTGCCCGACCGTGGTGGTAGCCGGAGGCGGCGACCGCATGAGCCCGGCCAAGGCCGGACGCGCCCTCGCCGAAGCCATTCCCGGCGGCAGGGCCGTGGTGCTGGACGGCGCCGGCCATATGCTGATGGCCGAACGCCCGGCAGAGGTGCTGGAGGCCCTGCGGAGCCTATACTGACCGGTCAGCCCTATTTGCCGGAGCCCTTCCGTATGGCGGTCCTTCAAAGCCAATGAACGAAGTCCGTCGCCTCGACCTCGAGGCGGGCGGCCGGCGGCGACTTGGGCGTTCCGAGATAGAGGAAGCCGACGATCTGGGCATCCTCTTCGAGGCCCAGGGCGTCGTGCAGGCCGCGATGGAACATCGGCCAGCCCGACCGCCAGATACCACCGAACCCCTGGGCCACCGCCGCCATCTGCATGGCCATCACCGCGCAGCCGGCGGTCAGTTGCTGCTCGAAACGGCTGACTATGGAATGGGGCCGGTGAAGGGCCGCCACCACCACCAGCGGCGCCCGCTTGGGCATACGGGCGGCTCGCTCGATGATTTCGGGTTCCTTGCCGGCATCGCGTGCCGCCTGCTGCATCAGCGCCCCCAGGCGGTCCAGACCCTCGCCCGCAGCCAGAATGAAGCGGTAGGGCCGCAGCCCCTGGAAGTCGGGAACCCGGAACGCGGCCTTCAGGATGGCGTCCAGCGCCGCACCCTCGGGAGCGGGCTCGGTCAGGGCTGCGCAGGAGCGCCGCTCGAGCAGCAGGGTCAGGGCATCCAAGTCTCGGCTCCCAACGGTTCGTCGATGCGCTGGCCCGAACGCAGGCGGTGACGCAGGTCCATCAGCCGGCGGTCGATACCTTCCAGGACCCGGAGATTGGCCTGCTCCGCCGCGCCGGTGGCAATGATATCGGCGACGGCGCCGTTGCGGATGACGATCCGGCGGCTGCCCATCAGGGCCAGGATCGGATCATGGGTGGAGACCAGCACGATCTTTTCCCGGGCGATCAGCAGGTCCAGCGACTTCTGCCGGTCGATGCCGGCATTCTCGATCTCGTCGATCAGCACCACCGGCGAGGCCGACAGCAGGGCGGTGTCGGCGATCATCAGCGCCCGGGTCTGACCGCCGCTCAGTTGGGTGAGCGAGACATCGGCGGAAAAGCGCTCGCCAGCCAGATCATTGGCGCAGGCGATCACGTCGGCCACCACCGATCCGGGGGAGTCGACCATGCGGCAGTCGGCATGCATGGCAAGGAATTCGCCCACCGACAGATCGACGACGAAATTCATGTTCTGGGACAATTGCGCGATCAGCTTGCGGTTGGAGCCGAAACGCCAGCCCGCCTCCGCCGGCACGCCGTTGACCAGCACCCGCCGCCCCGATGGGGTATCGCCCTGAGCCAGGCATTCGATATCGGCCAGCAGCCGGCTCTTGCCCGAGCCGGTGGGGCCGACGATGCACAGGACATCACCGCATTCCAGCACCAGATCCAGCGTTTCCGGCCGGCCGTCCTTGTCCCGCCCGCCCAGGATGGTCAGCGAGCGCAGCGGCGCCTCCGCCTCGCGCTTCAGCGCCTCGACCTGACCGGCCAGGGCCTCGATATGGGCCAGCACCTGGGCGCGGTCCAGGCCGACCCCGGACAGCCGCGCCTCGTCGAGACCGGCCAGCCACGCCTCCAGCCGCCGCCCCGGCTTGGCCTCCGTCGGGTCGGTCGCGCCGATGAACTGGGCGATGGCGGGATGCCAGCCGGCCAATTCCCCGAGGGTCAGCGACAGCAGGCGGGCGCTCATGCCGTCTTGTCCCCGAAGCTCATCTTGCGCACGTTGCCGCGCTGGTGGTCACGGCCGATGACGGTCTCGCCGATGCAATAGGGGCAGACCGCCGAAGGCATGGGGAAGCGCAGGCGGCTCCCTTCCAACCCCTCCACCTCGGGAGCCTGGGCGAGATGGAAACCCAGCTCCGCCGAGCCCTGGCCGGTGATGCCGTTGAAGGACAGGATGGTGGCGCGGGGATTAGCCAGACGGACATTGAAGGCGAAGACCTCGCGCTCGGCCTGACTGACGATATCGCCCTTGGTGATCACCACGATATCGGCCAGCTTCAGCATGGGGCCGATCTTGCGCGGGGTATGGATGCCCGACAGATTATCGACGACGCAGACCGCCAGTACCCCCTGGATATGGGGCGAGCAGCGGTTGCACAGGCCGGCGCTTTCGGCGATCAGCATGTCCAGTCCGGCTTCCCGCCCCCAGCCCAGGCAGTCGTCGATATTGCTGACGAAGAAATGATCGGGGCAGACCGCCCCGGCCAGTCCCACCACAACCGGCAGCCCAGCCCGCTCATAGACCTGATCGTCCGAGGTCGCCAGGGAATCGAACTTGACCATGCCGATGCGGCGACCCGGGACGGACAAGGCCTTGGCGGTCTTGACCACCACCGAGGTCTTACCCACCGAGGGCGGCCCAGCCACGGTGATCACGCGCATGGGCGGGCCTCCAGGCTGTCCGTCACGGCGCGGCGCACCGCCTTGACCAGCGGGGCGGTGCCGGCGTGGCGCACGAACTCCCAGCCGGGCCATTTCAGCCGCGCCCCCGCCGGCAGGGTCGGGGGCAGATCGGGATACAGCGCCGGGTAAAGATTGTCGTTGAGATACCGCCCCAACCCGGCACCGTGGAAATGCCGCAGCAGAAGGTCGAGGCGCAGGCGCTCGGCCGCCTTGACCGTCAGCCACAGCGGATAGGCCAGGGCACCGTCCTCGGGCCACACCACCTCGGTGTGACTCCGCCGCGGGCACATGTCCGCCTGCGCCCAAGGCAAGACGTAGATACCGCCGGGCGAGGACCCGGTTCCCGCCAGCCTCGGCATCTGGGCGGAATGAAGCAACGACGGCACATTGGCCAGCAGCCGCGCCAGCCCCCCCATGCCGAACTCCCTGGCCATGGCCAGGGGAAAGAAGGTGTTGAACTGGCTGTAGCGCCGTTCGCCCTCGCCCCGCCAGCCGCCGAACACCACCTGACCGCGATACACGGGATCCATCAGGTCGGCCCACCGCCGAGGCACGGGCAAGCCATCCAGGCGGCGGCGATCGATCAGCAGTACGAAGGGGGCCACCGCGAACACCCCGATCCAACCCTTGGGGTCTACGAGGCCGGCCTCGGCGAAGACCGGGGCAACGGACTCCGGCTGGGCGCCGGTGAAGGCCCCCGTCTCCACGTGGCGGGCATGGAAGCGCCGGTTGAAGGCGTTGCCGTGCTCGGCCGAAACCAGCATGTCGGGATAGTCGTCCAGCGCCCGGATGAAGCGCAGGCGCTCGAACGGACCGCGCCCGCCCTGGCCCATGGGAAAGCAGCATTTCAGCGGCGGCCCCCCCGTGGCACGATGACCGGTCACCAGATTCTCGATGCCGTCAAGCACCCGGTGGCGCAGCGGCACCGGCACATTGCCGAGCAGATCCCAACCGCGCGGAGCCCCCCGCTCGCGGGCGGAATCGCCGAAGCTGCCGCGCGGTGGGACAAGGTCGAGGATAATCCTGGACCCAACAGTCACGGCACCCATGGGCGAACCTCCCGGCTGAAAGCCTGACGGCGCAGGCTGTATTCGATCACATGGCCGAGCACGTCGGCCTGGGTGAGCCCCCATTGAGCCGCCGCCAGACAGATGGCGCCGCTGCGGCCGATATGGCAGCAGAGGTTGAATTCGAGGAAGACACGCCGGCCGCTCCGGGGATCGAAACGGTAGTCCAGGCGGAAATAGTCCATGGGGCCGGCCATCGCCCACAGCATCTCCACATCGGCCCGCAGGCCGGCTTCGGCGGGACCGGCCTCGAACATCCGGTAGCCCAGGGGATCGTCCCGCTTCAGGTCCTCGGTGATGATGCCGCCGACCTGATCCGACCCCGGCTGCACCACCCCCAGCATGATCGGCCGGTCGCCGCCGAGGACCGGCACGGTGATATCCAGGCCGGGAATATACTGCTCGACCAGCACCGCCATGCCGCGCGCCATCAACGCTTCCGCCACCCGGGCCGCTCCCGCCCAATCGTCCTGGATGGATTGGGGGCTGATTCCCTCCGAGGCGGCGCCAAAACGGTTCTTGACGAAATACGGTCCGGCAAAACCCGGCGGCACCGCCAGATCGGCGGCCGCGGCATAGACCGCGCCGTCAGCCACCGGCAGACCCGCCGACTTGGCCGCCAGCTTGGCGAACCACTTGTCCTCGGCCAGGGCACGGATGTTGGGTCGGGCCCCGACGCTGGGCAGGCCAAGGAATTCGCAGGTCGAGGCGACGAAGACCTCCGGGTTGTTGATGGGGATGCGGTTGTAGAGGGAGAACACCAGATCGACCTTGCCCGGCGCCCCCAGCAAGGCGTGGCAGTGGCTGGCGGTCCGCAGGGGATAGCCCAGCCCGGTGAGGGTCTCCCACACCCGGTGGTAATAGGCGGGATAGCCGCCGTCGCCGGGATAGGAGCGGCAGAGATAGGCCGGCTCCTCGGGGGCATGGCGGGCAAGGAACAGGATGCGCGTCGTCGGGGTCTTCGGCGGGCGGATCAGCAGATCGGAAACCATCGCAGGCGCGCTCCTGGGTTAAAGCCGGCCTAATCCCTTCAGCAAGAGGCGCGCCAAGTCATGCTGCGCCGCAAACCGCCGGTTCGCCGTGGCAAAATGTTCGCAGCGGTACGAATCCACCGACCCGGTGTACCCCCCGGTGCGATCACCCGCCGGCAGAGCGGCCAATCACCTCGTGCCGCGCCTTGGCCCGTCCCTTGCTTTGGTCCCTGGAGGAGAACAACCGCAGCGGAGCCGCCATGACCGATGATCCGGAACCCTTGGTCCGCGCCATGCGCGAGCGGCTGGAAGGACTCGTCCACGACCTGCGGGGCGACATTCGCCGGATGGAGGACCCGCAATTCAATGCCTTGTTCGAGACCTCGGCCGAGGTGCTGATCGGACTGACCAAGGCCTTCCGCGACTTCGAGAGCAAGGAAGAGCCGGCCTGGCGCAAGCTGTCCCGCTCGGTCTGGCCCTGAGTCATGGCGGAGCGGCCCTTGAAACTTGACCGATGCGAGGCCTCCGCCACCCCGGCGGCACGGGATTCCCTCGGCGTGTTCGAGCCGGTTCAGGCCCCATGGATCCGCCCCGGCGTGGTGGTGCACGACCCGGCCGAGCCGGTGGACGGCCTGCTGGCCCAGTTCGCCCTCGGACTGCGGGCACGAGGCTTCAACGTGGCCGGCTATGTCCAGCGCAACAATCGGGGATGCGGCGGCCAGAGCCAGGGCTGCGCCCCCCGGATCGAATATTTCGATCTGGCCAATTCGGACACCCTGTCGGTGGAACGCGGTGCCGCCACCCAATACTTGCGCAAAGCCATGCGCGAGGATGCCGACCTCCTGGTCATCAGCCGCTTTTCCGCCTGCATCGAGGCCACCGACAGCGTCAAGGCCACGGTGGGTGCCGACGAGTCGCAGGGCATGCCGCTTCTGACCTCCATCGCCGGGCAATGCATCCACAAATGGCACAGCTACGCCCGCCATGACGGCGCCATGATCTCGCCCGACCTCACGTCGCTGTGGCGATGGTGGGGACCGGAACGGCTCTACCGCGACCTGACCCTGGGCGTCGCTGAACACGAGGTCCGCCGGATCGTCTGCGGCGCCCGCTGGATCATGGTCGAGGGACCGCACGGCGCCGGGCTGGTCCATCTGCCCCGCCATCCCAGGGAGCTGCTGCCGCTGCTGCCGCGCTATACCGGACAAGGCCTGCGCCGGCTGGCCGACCTGTCGCGCTCGTGGGACCCGCTCGAGATGGCGCTGGGCATCGCCGCCATCAACGCCCATTACAACCGTTTCGACCTCGACGGCCAGCCCGGCAACGGCGTCAAGGCCTTCCGCAAGGTGGCGGGCCGGGTGGTGGTGATCGGCGCCTTTCCCGGCGTGGAAGGCATCCTGCCCCAGTGTGCGGTGATCGAGGCCGACCCCCGGCCGGGGGAATTCCCCGTCGTTGCCATGGATACCCTGCTGCCGGGATGCGGCGCCGCCGTGGTCAATTCCTCAGCCCTGCTCAACCGCAGCCTGCCCCGCATCCTGCGCCTGTCCCGTAGCGGCCGGGTCGCTCTGATCGGCCCCGCCACCCCCATGACGCCCCGGCTGCACGATTACGGCCTCGACGTGCTGGGCGGCTTGGTGGTGACGGATTCCGACGGGTTGGCGGCGGCGATCCGCGCCGGGGCCAAGCCGCGCGAATTCGGCCGGTTCGGGCGCTATCTCCATCTTTCCCGGACACCGGCCCCCGAGGACGCGCGATGAATTGCGCAACGGCAGGTCTGCGGCGAGTGGCCCGGCGATGGCCGGCGCTGCGGCGGAAGCGGAAGTGGTGGTTCCGCCCGGTCTATGAATTGCTCCTCCTGGCCATCCATGTGCTCACCCTGGCCTGGCTCGTCGCCCCGGACGGCAGACGGGGCCGTTACATCCGCGACTGATCGAGAAACCGCGCGGTATCAACCAATCCGAATTTGGCGATCTCGTGACGCCGCGCCGCCGCCATGACGGCGACCACCGTACCGTAGGGGGCGTCGGCATGGGCGCGCAGATGGATTTCCGGCGGGTCGGCGGCCTTCGCCACCGCGTCCAGGCGGGCGTCCAATGACGCCGCATCCGCCAGGACGTCTTCCTCCCAGTGCAGGACCCCGCCCTCACCCACGTCGATGGTGATCGCTCGGGGCGGCGTGGCGGGATGAGGGCTGTCCGCCGGCAGGGCGAGATCGATCAGATGGGGCTGCACCGGTATGGTCACGATCACCATGATCAGCAGGACCAGCAGCACGTCGATCAGCGGCGTCGCATTGATTTCGGCCATGGCGGGCGGATCGTCAATGTCATCAACCATGCTCAGGAGCCTCCCGCCGATTCGGTGACGAAGCCAAGTGTGGAGATACCGGCGTGATGGCAGGCGGCCACCACCCGGCCGATGGCGGCGAAGCGAGCCGCTTCATCGCCCCGGATATGGAGGGGCGGCGGCGGCGTCTGCGCCGCGACCTGCCGCAGATGCCCGATCAGCGCTCCGGTATCTGCGAGCCGCAGACCGTTCCAGAAGGCTTGCCCGTCGCGATCGATGGTGATGGTGACGGTTGCCGGGTCCGCCACCGCCGGCCGGATGGTCTGCCTGGGCAGGGCAACCGGCAGCGACTGGGTGACCACCGGCACCGTGATCAGGAAGATGATCAGCAGCACCAGCATGATGTCAACCAGCGGCGTGGTGTGGTAGTGTCTCAGTTTGAAATCTGACTGGCCTTGACGGGGTGGCGTTCGATGCCCAGGCTCCTATATGCTTAGCGGAAAGCATCGGAGGATATTAATGGCTAACGATGGCATATCGCCAATTCCTGCGGTCGGACAAATATGGCGCGGTATTAACCCGCGCCACGGTGCGGGAGGCTGGGAAGACGCTGAAATTATCAAGTTACCGGAACGGCCAGGACAGCACATCATATTGCGATTCAAGAACGGGCACGAATATGGCGCTATGCCCGAACACTTTGGAACGACATGGAAGTTTGTCTCCCATGGCAAGTAGGGATTGCTAAATGCCCAAGGGACCAAAAGGCGAGAAGCGCCCTGCCGACGTGATCGGCGCTGCTATCATGGTGGCGAAGATCGCCACGGGCGAGATCGAGGAGCCGACCGAGCCCGACGACGGCAAAGACCCTGCAGCGAAGGCGCTGGGAGCCAAGGGCGGAAAGGCCCGCGCCGAGGCTTTGACGCCTGAGCAGCGGGCCGAGATCGCTAAGAAGGCGGCGGCTAAGCGGTGGGGAAAAGATTAACGGTCTGGTTCTTCCAAGTCGAGTGACATAGTCTCGTTGTAACGGGATGCAACCTTATTGAGGTTTTGCATGAACTCCCCCCAACTTGATGAAATTTTCATAAGGCCCATTACAAGTCCAAGATGCTTGAGCAATTCCTGTCTCCCGAACCCAGCGGTCAAGTGCTGAAATAGCTTCGTCCCCTTTCTTTGCTCTTTCTTTGCTTCCTCTTTTAGAGAGGCCAGCACGCCAGGGGCCAGCCTGCTGTAAACAATATCATTGGTTAGATGTCCAAAATAACTTGGACGGTAATTGGCCTTCTCTGGTGGGTACGTAAGTCCGCGCAGGCGAAACATATTTTCATAATAGTCTGGGTCAAACGTCCTGATCCAGGGTTGAAGCTCTTTTGTCACGTATGCTTCTAGTATCTTTGCCAAGGCGTCACGGGCGCGGTCTTTTTGATAACCAGTTGCCTCGTCTACAAGAGCTATAATTCCAACACGCGCAAACCCGCGCATCAGAATTTCGCATTGCTGGGCAATGTGGGCCTGCTGCTTTTGCAGTTTGCCGTCTGCTCGTGCAGTTAAAACAGCCTCGCAAATGTCTGCCAGTATTTGCGCATCATAGGCATTTGCCGCATTTCCAGTGGGCGTCCTAAACTGGATTGGTGTCTCGATCACCGCCTTGAGATCCGCACTAACAAACGGTTCCAAGGCTTTTCCAGTCACGAAATGGGCCAGTCGGTCACCGCCCCCTTTTGAGCTACTTCCGCGAGACATCCCCAGTGCAGCGACCATTCCGCGTTGTGCCAGCACCCTGCGTCCATCTTCAAGGACGTAGCACGGGATTTCGACATTTCCAATGTGCAGCGGATGGTCTTCGCGGCCATGTGTAGCTTTTGGAAGTTTGGCCAACTCAGCTTTTGCAGCCGATGCGGCCCGAGAAATCTCGCGCCTTCTTTCTGGGGAGAGCTTCTCTGCTCTCGCTTTCCCGCCTATGGCGCGGCCGGTGGACTCGTCCGTCATAACATGCTCCTTTCAATATCGCCTGTTGCAAGGAATATACTTGCAACAGGCTGGAAAGCAAGTAAGATGTTGATAGTGAAAATGATGCTTAGCGTGATGCCTCATGAACAAGCTGCCCCTCCAGAAGCGAATCCAAATCCTCTCCATGCTGTGCGAGGGATCGTCCATGCGGTCGATCTCCCGCGTGGCGGACGTAAGCATCAACACGGTTTCAAAGATGCTGGTGGACGCTGGCGAGGCTTGCGGCGCGGCTCATGACGAACTGGTCCGCAACGTCCACGCCAGCCGCATCCAGTGCGACGAGATTTGGTCGTTCTGCTATGCCAAGGCTCGGAACGTCGATGATGCCAAGGCTGCCCCTGATGGCGCTGGGGATGTGTGGACCTGGACAGCTATTGATGCCGATACCAAACTGATCGCGTCCTACTACGTCGGGGACCGTAGCGGCATGTCTGCAATTGCTTTGATGGACGATCTGCGGAGCCGCATTGAGAACCGCGTCCAGATCACCACGGACGGCCATAAGGCTTACGTCGAGGCCGTCGAGGGTGCTTTCGGCGGCGATGTCGATTACGCCATGTTGGTGAAGCTCTACGGAGAATCCGCCGACAAGGGCGACCAGCGCCGCTACAGCCCCGCCCAATGCACCGGTGCGAAGAAGGTGAAGGTTGAGGGCAACCCCAATCTGGCCGATGTCTCGACCAGCTACGTTGAGCGCGCCAATCTCACCATGCGGATGTCCATGCGCCGCTTCACCCGGCTCACCAACGCCTTTTCCAAGAAGCTGGAAAACCACTTCCACGCCCTGGCGCTCTACTTCATGTTCTACAACTTCGTTCGCATCCATAAGACGCTCAAGGTTACGCCCGCGATGGCGGCTCGGGTCACGGATCGGCTATGGAGCATGGAGGACATCGTTGCGTTGATCGATGCGCGGGCGCAAGCTCCCAAGCGGCCAGTAACGTATAAGAAGACGCCGAATGGTTGCTCGTAATTTTCTGTGTCCTATGACCGAAGAGCCGTGCATCAACCCCGTGTGTACGCGGGAACGATGCGCCGACAAATTGGCGGAGGAAGCCCGTCATGTGGAGGCTGCCGCAAAGGCTGAGGATAAAGCCTATTGGCGCAAACAGCTTGATGAGCTGGTTAACCCTCCCAAAGATTCAAACTGAGACACTACCCGTGGTGTTGATGGCCGCCATGACGTCCTCCCCGTCGTCCCCCTGCGGGATGAAGGCCGCCATGCTCAGGCGCTCCGCGCCAGCAGGCAGGGCTGTCGCTGGCCGGCATCGGCCGCCTCGTTGGGCCGGCGGCCCCCCAGCAGGACCGCGTGGAGATCGGCGGCGAAGGCGCGAACGGAATCGGCGGCCACCTTATTGCGCCGGACCAGCCAATTATAGCCGAGCACCGCCGGCACGGCGACCGCTAGGCCGATGGCGGTCATGATCAGCGCCTCGCCCACCGGTCCCGCCACCTTGTCGATGGAGGCCTGACCGGAAATGCCGATGGCGGTCAGGGCATGATGGATCCCCCACACCGTGCCGAACAGGCCGATGAAGGGAGCGACGGCCCCGACGGTGGCCAGCACCGCCAGCCCGCCCTGCAACCGGCCGATAATCCGACCGGCTCCCTGTTGCAGGATGAAGCCGAGCCAGGTATGGCGGTCAACCTCCTTCACCAGCCCCCCCTGATGCCGGCGATGGCCGTCCAGGGCCGCCGCGGCCAGGATCCGCAGGGGATTGTCCGCCGCGAGCACCGCCAACCCCTCTTCCAGGGAGCCGGCCTCCCAGAAGGCCCGGTCGGCGTCGGCGGCGTCGCGAAACAGGCGGTATTGCTCCACCAGCTTGCCCCCCAGCACGAACCAGCTGGCGACCGACATGGCCGCCAGGATCAGCAAGGTGGCGCGGGCGACCGGATCACCCTGCGCCCACAAGGCGTCCAGTCCATAGGGATCCATTTGCATTTCAGGTCCTCCTGACGGGGCGGGATCGCCCATTATTCCAATTTCCACACATAGCGAAGCCGGGCCCAGGTCGGTTGCCGCCGGCCCTCGGCGGTTCCCGGCTGGAACCGGCATTTCGCCAGGGCGATCAGGGCGGCTTCGTCCAGGCGGGAAAAGCCGCTGGAGCGCTCCACCCGCTTGTCGATGACCTCGCCCTCGTCATCGATCAGCAGTTGCAACTGAACCGCCCCGGTCTCGCCGGCCTGACGCGATTGCGGCGGATAGGACGGCGTCTGGCAGGAAATGATCGCCGGTTGCCGGACAGGCTCGCGCTGGGCCGCCTTCGTTGCCGCCGCCGCCGCGATGGCCGGGGCGGAGGAGGAGGGAGCCTCGGCGGCGGCTGTCACGCCTGAGGGCTCCTCCGCGCGAGGGGCTGGGGGCGTTCGGCGCGGCACGGGCTTGGCCTTGACCGCCGGACGCGGCTTCGGCCGCTCCGGCTCGGCCGGGCGAGGAACGGCGGAAGCGGGGGCGGTGGCATCGATCAGGGCCACGCTCAACACTGGTACCGCGGCGACCGGCGCCGTCAGCGGCCCCGGCAACAGCGCCCAGA
>Ga0265313_10001453_pt1 | contig 22105 bp, 21 predicted proteins | sample 4123metaG_FD_203122 | JGI IMG/M metagenome (GOLD analysis project Ga0265313, IMG submission 203122) | Rhizosphere microbial communities from Carex aquatilis grown in University of Washington, Seatle, WA, United States - 4-1-23 metaG | ecosystem: Host-associated > Plants > Roots > Rhizosphere >...
TGAAGTATTCGGACCTGCTGGGATTTTCCGCCTCCGACTGGCGCGCCGACGAGTACATCAGCTTCGTCTGCAAGTTCCTTCTCGGAATGGGGGTCGGTTTCCAGTTCCCCCTGGTCGTCCTGATCCTCGTGAAGATGGGCATTTTGACCCATCGCCAGCTCGCCCGTTACCGCAGGCACGTGCTCGTCATCTCCCTGATCCTGGGCGCCATTCTCACGACGCCCGAGGTCATCACGCAGATCGCGATGGCGGTGCCCCTGTACGTGCTCTACGAGATCTGCATCCTGGTCTCGTGGTACTGGGACTGGAAAAAGCGAAGGGCCGCCAAAACCGTTGCGAGCTGATCCTCCCCAACGAACGGCCGGTTCCGTCGCGGCGCCGGCAGCCCCCCCGTCCTCCGAGACGGGCTGGCTGCCCGACTGCGTGTTCACGGGCGGAAAATTCGAGTCCGGTCTCGCGTTTTTCGCCGATGCCATGGGCCGCATCACCCGGTTCTCCCGCGAGCCGGCGGACACCTCCGCCGCCCGCCGGCTGGCCGGGCAGGCGGCGCTGCCGGGGTTGGTGAACGGGCACTCCCATGCGCTGGAGCGGGTGATCCGCGGACGCGCCGAGCGCCGCCCGCGCACAGGCCCGGACGCCGTTCCGGGCTGGCGCGAAGCAAGGGATCGGGCCGTCTGCGGCCTTTCCGGCGGGGACGCCTACGACACGGCGCGCATGGCCTTTCTGGAGATGATGCTTTCCGGAATAACCTGCGTCGGCGAGTTTCACTACCTTCACAATCCGCCGGATGGCGCGACCTGGCCGGATCCGGACTTTCTCAGCCACGAAATCCTCCGCGCAGCCCACGACACCGGAATCCGAATCGCGCTCCTCAAGGTGGCCAGCGCGCGCGCCTGCCCCGCCCGGTTCATTACGCCAAGTCCCGACCGGTTCATCGCCGAGGCTGAGGCCCTGGAGCGCTTTGTCAGCGGGAATTACCACGTCGATGAGGCCTGGATGGGGGTGGCGCCCCACAGCCTGGCGGCGGTGCCGCTGGACTATCTCAGGGCGGTGGCGGCCTTCGCCCATGCCCGGCGGATGCGCCTCCACCTTCCGATCTCCGAGCGACCGGCGGACAACGAGGCCTGCATCGCCGAGAACGGACGCACCCCCGTCTCGCTCCTGGCGAAGCACGGACTCCTCGACAAGCGGTTCACGGCGATTCACGCAATCCATCTGACGGACGAGGACGTGCAGCTCCTGGGCGCGGCGAGGGCCACGATCTGCGCCTGTCCCACATCGGAGCGAAACCTCGGCTTGGGCGCGGCCCCCGTCGAAAGGCTTCTTGCGGCGGGCGCGGCGGTCTCCCTGGGCACGGGCAGCCAGATTCAGATCGATCTGCTCGAGGATGCGCGCCTCCTGGAATACAACCTTCGCATGGAGCGGCGCGCGCGCGCGTTGTTGGCGCCGGAGCCGGCGGCGGCTCTTTTCAACGCCGCAACCGTGGCGGGCGCCCGCAGCCTCGGCGCCCCAGGCGGCGCGCTCGAGGTCGGGCGGCCGGCCGATTTCTTCACGATCAACCTCTACGACCCCTCGATAGCGGGAGCGGAACCCAATGCCCTGCTCGAGAATGCCGTCTTTTCGCTCGAACGCCGGGCGATCCGCGACGTGTGGGTCGGGGCGCGCCAGCGAATCGCGAACGGGCGGCATCCGCTGCACGGACCCATCGTCGGCCGCTTTTCCGACCTTCAGCGGCGTTTGTGGGCGTGAGGGCCGGGGAGCGCGCTTGCGCCGGGGCCGATTCTCCGCTCTTGTGGCCGTTCCCATGATCGCACCAGAGACCTTCAGCCACATAGACAACATCAAGAAGCGCGCCGGCCACTTGTGGAGGTTTCTTTGACGTCGAGCAAAAGACCCGCGAGATCGAGGCCCTGGAGGCGCAGATGGGCGTGCCCGGCTTCTGGGACAACAACGACCGGGCGCAGAAGCACATCGTCAAGCTGAACACCCTGAAGCGCACCGTGCAGCCGGTGGTCGCCTTCCGAGGGAAGATCGAGGACGTGGATGTCATGGTCGAACTGGTCGGCGCGGCCTCTCCCGCGGAGCGGGACTCGAACTCGCGCGAGCTGGATGCGACGGTGGAGGCCCTGGTCGCCGAACTGGACCGGCTGGAGATCACCGCCTTCCTGAGCGGGCAGTTCGACCGCAACAACGCGATCCTTTCGATACAGGCGGGCGCAGGCGGCACGGAATCGTGCGACTGGGCCGACATGCTTCTTCGCATGTACAGCCGCTGGGCCGAGCGCCGGGGATTCACAATCGAGGTGCAGGACGTGCAAGTCGGCGACCAGGCGGGAATCACCAAGGCGACAATCTTCATCAAGGGCGAGAATGCCTACGGGTATTCAAAGGCCGAACGCGGGGTGCACCGGCTTGTGCGGATAAGCCCGTTCGATGCGAACAAGCGCCGGCACACGTCATTCTGCGCGGTCGATGTGATCGCCGAAATCGACCAGGAGGTTGCGATCGAGATTCCCGACAGCGACATCCGGGTCGATGTCTATCGTTCCTCGGGCAAGGGCGGGCAGGGCGTCAACACGACCGACTCCGCGGTGCGCATCACCCACATTCCGACGGGCATGGTTGTCGTCTGCCAGAACGAGCGCTCGCAGATCAAGAACCGGGCGAGCGCGATGAGCGTCCTCAAGGCCCGGCTGTATGAGCGGAGGCTCGACGAGCAGCGGAGTGAAATGGAGCGATTCTACGGGGAGAAGGGGGAGATCGGCTGGGGCAGCCAGATCCGAAGCTACGTTCTTCAGCCCTACCAGATGGTCAAGGACCTCCGGACCGGAATGACGACAAGCGACACCCAGGGCGTCCTGGACGGGGACATCGACCGCTTCATCTACGCATGGCTTCGGTCCGGGTCGCCGCGACACCGCAACAAGGAAATCCAGATGGATGAATAGGGCGCGAGCCGGACTGAGACTTGCGCCTTGATTCAACCGATTCCCGAATCCCGCCCATGCAAGAACTCGCCTTTGAGCGCATCCAGTCGGCCCTGCGCGCGCAGCCGTTGTTCGAGGCGAAATCCTGGCAGCTGTCGCCGACGGCCTGGCCGCTCACGGCGAAGCAGGTCGAAGAGCTCGGGGCGATAGGGGCGGCGTGCCTCGAATACCAGCAGGCGATGGAGACGCTCTACCTGCGCTCGGTGGCGGGCCGGAATCTTCTTCGAAACAAGACGCTTTTGGCGCCGTGGGTCGCCGACTATCTGGACCGCGGAAAGCCGCGCGAACTGGTCGAGCATGCGCGCGACTCGAGGAACCGCGGGGTTTTTCCGTCCGTGCTGCGGCCCGACCTTCTGCTGACCGACGAGGGATTCGTGATGACCGAGCTCGATTCAGTCCCCGGCGGGATAGGCCTCACCGCGTTCCTGAACCGGCTTTACGAGGAGGAGACGCAGCCGCAGGGCGGAGCCTCCATTTCCACGGGAGCGGCCGGAAAGTCCGTGGAAGAAAGGGGAATTCTCGGAGCAGCGGACCTGATGGTCAGGAATTTTTACGCGTCCCTGGCGGCGCTTCGTCCCGGGATGCCGAATCCTTCCATCGCGCTCGCTGTAAGCGACGAGGCTTCGACCTACCGGCCCGAGATGCAGTGGCTTGCCCATCAACTGCAGCTGGCCGGGAAGCGGGTCCACTGCCTGCGTCCGGAGGACCTCTTTCCACTTGGCGGCGCGCTGTGTTACGACAGCGGCGGAAATCCCGAGAAAATCGACATCATCTACCGGTTCTTCGAGTTGTTCGACCTGGCGAACATTCGGACGACGAAGTTCATTTTTGAAGCCTGGGCGGCCGGCGATGTCGCGATAGCCCCGCCGATGAGGGCCTTTCAGGAGGAAAAACTCGGATTCGCCCTGTTTCATCATCCCAGGCTCAGGGACTATTGGATTGAAGCATTGAGCGGCCGGTCCTTCCGGCTCCTATCGGCGCTGATTCCCCCGTCCTGGGTGATCGATCCGGCGCCTCTCCCCCCCGGGGCCCTCCTCGACGGCCCGAAGGTGGGGGGGGGGCTCCTCGGCGATTGGATGGATCTCGCCTCGGCCTCGCAAAAGGAGCGCGACCTCATCATCAAGATCAGCGGCTTTCACGAAACGGCGTGGGGTGCCCGAAGCGTTGTCCTGGGAAGCGATTGCTCGCGTGAGGAATGGCAGCTGGGCGTCCAAAGGGCGGTGGAAATGGCCCCCACTAACCTTCACCTGTTGCAGGCTTACAAAAAGCCGCTCCGGGTGCGCCACAAGGTCTATCGACTTCCGGAGACGGGCGAGGGCAGCGCCGCGTCCGTGGACGTGGACGGCCGGTTGCGGCTGTGCCCATACTATTTTGTGGTCGGCGGCGAGGCGCGGCTGTCCGGAGCCCTGGCCACCTTCTGCCCGCCGGACAAAAAGATCATCCACGGGATGCAGGACGCGGCCCTGCTGCCCTGCCGGGTGGTCGGGTGACCGCGGTTTTCAGGCCGCGACTCCGGCATTTGCAAGGTCGGCAAAAAGCTGGTCGCGCCGGCGCCGGGCCAGGGCCAGGTCCTTTGTTCCCAGGGATCGCCGGATGCGTTCCTTTGTGAACGGGGTGGGGTGGACGGTATAGTGCAAAAACCACGTCCCGTGATTGTTCCACAAGTGGTGGTTCGGGTTTTCAGCCCGGATTCGGATGCTGGGGAGTTGGATTGTCTCGTTCATGATGCGTGATTTGGTTGATCGCGCATCAGGGTCTGAAAACAAAAAGCCGACCTGGGCATCAGATCGGCGCTGTCTTCGGGAGCTTTTGGTTCAGAGCCGCGGGGCCCCGCACATCCGGGCCTGCGCCCGATCCACCGTGGCCGCTCCCGGCCCGGTTGGCAGAACCCCGGCTCTCGCCGAGGCTCGTTCCTGATGCAGGCGGGAAACATGCTGTCCCTCATCGGGGACAGGCACCTCGAAGAGGCTGTCCCCATTTGGCCCCGCACTCGTCTAGCTCGAATATCCCATGATCGCCAAAAAATCGTTTTACCCCCTCAGTGCCCTCGCCGTGCTCTCGGCCCTGGCGCTCACAGCGAGTTGGCCCGTCATCGCCCGCGCCCAAAGTGCGGGAGCATCTGACACCGGCGCCCAGCTTCCCCCAAAGTCCTGGATCGATCCGGACACGGGACACCGTGTCATCCGCCTGACCGACGAACCCGGCTCCGACAGCTTCTATTTCAACGTCAATCCCTACACGCCGGACGGCAAGGAGATGGCCTACACGAGCCCCGCCGGCATTTCAGTCCTGAATCTGAAAACCCTGCAGGCCCGTCCGCTCGTTGAAGCCCCCGCCCGGGCGGTCGTCGTAGGCCACAAGACCGCTACCCTCTACTACACGAAGCCGGGCGCCGACTCCGCCCACTCGAGCCTTTGGGCGATCGACATCGACAGCGGGGCGGGCCGCAAGATTGCCGAACTGCCGCCCCGGGCCAGCATTGCCACCATCAACTGTGATGAGACCCTGGGGGCCGGCACCTTCGTCGAAGGCGATGCGACCGGCGAAGGCGTGTATGGCGGCAAGGCGCCGGCGGCAGGCCGCATGGGAGCCCTGAATCTGGGCGAGCCGGTGAACAAGGGCGAAATGATGGCGAAGCGCCTGGCGGCGAGGCTGCCAATGACCATGTACACCGTGGATCTCCAGACGGGGAAGATCGCCGTCGTCATGGAGCACCAGACGGACTGGCTCAACCACCTGCAGTTCTCGCCGGTCGATCCTCACTTCCTGATGTACTGCCATGAAGGCTCGGGCTGGCGGGTGGACCGCATCTGGACGATCCGGACCGATGGCACCGAAAATACCATGATCCCAGACGAGCCGGGTCGCAATCGGATCATGGAAACGGAGCTTGCCGGCCACGAGTGGTGGAGCCCCGACGGGAGGACCATCTTTGTCGACCTGCACCTCCTCAAGGGTGCCGTCGGCTTCCTCGCCTCCTACAACCTCGATACCAGGAAGCACACCTGGTATCACTACGAGCAGAACCAGTGGCAGATTCATTTCAACCTGTCCCCTGATGGGAAAACCTTCTGCGGCGACGGGGCGGGTCGGCCTAACAACCAGTGGATCTACCTCCTCCACCCCGAAGTGATCCCGGACGACCAGACCCTCGGCACGGACTTGATCGCCGGGGGCGTCCTCAAGCCCGAGCCGCTCTGCAGCCTCTCCAAGACGGCGATCCATGGCGCACACATCTTCCGGCTTGAGCCGAACGCGAGCTTCACGCCCGACCAGAAATACATCGTCTTTCGCTCTAACATGTTCGGCCCGGACTACGCATTCGCGGTCGAGGTCGCAAAAGCCGATTCCCGCTAGCCTGTCCCGGGAATGGGGGACAGCCTCCTTGCAGGAGGCTGTCCCTTGGCCGAATGTTTCCGTTGAAACACGGGAGTTTTGTGGTATAGGTTGTGCCACCTAGTTTAGGAGAGCCCGGGGCGCCGGGTTGAGACGGAGGTGCGATCGATCTCCGAATCCTTTGAACCTGATGCGTTTAATTTCGCCGTAGGGAAAACAGGACTCGATTCGAAGTCAGAAGAGAGTCTGAAGCCCCACCGGCGGAGTTGGGTGCCGAGTCTTCCACGAATTCATTCTCTTCCCATGGAATCACCGAACCAAGCCACCACCGCTCCGGAGCATCGCCTCTTCACTTCTTCGCTCCGCGTTTATGTCCCCGGATCACGGCCCGACATTCGCGTTCCCATGCGCGAGATCACCCTTTCGCCGACACGGCTCCCGAATGGGACGGAAGTGCCCAATGAGCCCGTCCGTGTTTACGACACCTCGGGACCGTGGGGCGATTCAGCATTCCATGGCGACAGCGGGCAGGGGCTGCCGGCCATCCGGGAGGCCTGGATTCGGGAGCGCGGCGACGTCATCGAGGCCGAAGGCCGCTCCACGCAGCCGATGGATGACGGTTATCTCTCGGAAGCCCACCGGCTGCAGGCCGAGAGCGAGGGCCGGCGGAATCCGATCAAGTATTTCAATCGGGGCAGGCGAACGATCCTGAAGTCCAGGACGGGCGGCCCCGTGAGCCAGATTCACTACGCCCGGCGCGGGATCATCACCCCTGAAATGGAGTTTGCTGCGATCCGGGAGAATTCCCGGCTTCAGCGCTCCCGCGAGCTTCTCGAGATGACCGCGGAGGGCCCGCGCAATTCCCTCTGGCGGCAGCATCCGGGCCAGAGCTGGGGCGCCTCGATCCCGCGGGAAATCACCCCCGGGTTCGTCCGCGACGAGGTCGCCCGGGGGCGCGCGATCATCCCCTGCAACGTGAACCACCCGGAACTCGAGCCGATGATCATCGGCCGAAACTTCCTCGTTAAGATCAACACGAACATCGGCAATTCGGCCGTTGCCTCGTCGATCGAGGAGGAGGTCGAGAAGATGCGCTGGTCGGTGAAGTGGGGCGGCGACACGCTGATGGACCTTTCGACCGGAAAGAACATCCACCAGACCCGCGAGTGGATCCTGCGCAACTGCCCGGTTCCGGTTGGAACCGTGCCGATCTACCAGGCGCTTGAAAAGGCGGGCGGACGCCCCGAGGAGCTCACCTGGGAGATCTTCCGCGACACGCTTGTCGAGCAGGCCGAGCAGGGCGTCGACTATTTCACGATCCATGCGGGCGTTCTTTTGCGCTACATCCCGCTAACGGCCCGGCGCATGACGGGAATCGTCAGCCGCGGCGGATCGATCCTGGCGAAATGGTGCCTGTCCCATCACCGCGAGAACTTCCTCTACACGCACTGGGACGACATCTGCGCGATCATGGCCGCCTACGATGTCGCGTTTTCGATCGGCGATGGCCTGCGCCCGGGCTCGCTCGCCGACGCCAATGACGAGGCGCAGTTCGGGGAGCTGAAGACCCAGGGCGAGCTCACCCGACGGGCCTGGGACCTGGGCGTTCAGGTGATGTGCGAGGGCCCGGGCCACGTGCCCATGCACCTCATTCCGGAGAACATGGACAAGCAGCTCGACTGGTGCCACGAGGCGCCCTTCTACACCCTGGGACCGCTCACGACCGACATCGCCCCGGGCTACGACCATATCACGAGCGCCATCGGGGCCGCCCAGATAGGCTGGCACGGAACAGCGATGCTTTGCTATGTGACGCCGAAGGAGCACCTCGGCCTGCCCAACCGGGACGACGTCCGCGCGGGCGTCATCGCCTACAAGATTGCCGCCCATGCGGCCGACCTCGCCAAGGGCCACCCGGCAGCCCAGTACCGGGACAACGCCCTTTCGAAGGCGCGGTTCGAATTCCGATGGGAGGACCAGTTCAACCTGTCGCTCGATCCGGAGAGGGCCCGCGAGTATCACGACGCGACGCTTCCGCAGGACAGCGCCAAGACGGCGCACTTCTGCTCGATGTGCGGCCCCCAGTTCTGCTCGATGCGCATCACGGAGGACGTGCGGCGCTACGCCGAGGAGCAGGGGCTCCAGACGGAGGAGGCGATCGACGCGGGCCTGCGCGCGAAGGCGGACGAGTTTCGCGAGGCGGGAGGGGAAATCTACGTGGCGCCTGCCAAATGAACGCCGCCGTGGCAGCCCAAGGCATTCTTGTGAACGACCGGCGGAGGCCCCTGCCGGAGGAGGCGACCGTGTCGGGGCTCGTCCGCGAGCTCGGGTTCCAGGAGCGGAAAGGCCTCGCGGTCGCCCTTAACGGCGCCGTCGTCCCGCGCGCCGAATGGGATTACCGAAGGATTGCCGCGGATGACAGGCTCCTGGTCATCCGGGCGACCCAGGGAGGCTGACCACGATGGCGCTCGATCCCTCAAGACGGTTTCCCCTGATGGCAATCACCCAGGACGGCGGCCCCATGCCGCATGCCGAGCAGGCGTCCCGCCTTTGCGCGGCGGGCGTCCGATTCCTGCAGCTGAGGATGAAGGATGCCCCCCGCGCGGAATGGCTCGCCACGGCCCGCGAGGTCGCTGCGATCTGCCGGGCCGGCGGCGCGCTCTGCATCATCAACGACAGTGTCGAGATCGCCCTCGAGGTGGGAGCGGACGGCGCCCACCTGGGGCAGAAGGACATGGACTGGCGCGAGGCCCGCCGGCGCCTGGGGCCCGAAAGGATTCTCGGCGGGACGGTCAACCGCCTGGACGAGGCCGAGAAGGCGGTGCGCGCAGGCTGCCTCGACTACGTGGGGATCGGCCCCCTTCGGTTTACGAGGACAAAGAAGGAGCTGGCGCCCCTGCAGGGCTATGAGGGGCTCCGGGGCCTGCTTGCCGTCCTGGACGGAATTCCCGCATGGGCGATCGGCGGGATCGAGCTCGACGACCTTGCCACCATACGCGCCATGGGGGCTGCGGGAACGGCCGTTTGTTCCGCCCTTCTTCGCAACGACACGATCGACGAAAACGTGCGGGCCTTTCTCGAGGCGTGGCCGTTTGACGGCGCGCCCGCACCCCTCCCGTCCCCGATGGGCAAGTATTCGAGACCATGATCGGCAAACCTCTGACAATCGCCGGAGTCGAGTTCACGTCCCGCCTGTTCGTTGGCACTGGGAAATTCAATTCGGGCAAGACCATGCGATCGAGTCTCGCCGCTTCGGGGACGCAGCTTGTCACGGTCGCCCTCCGCAGGGTGCGCACGGATGGCGAGCCTGATGACATCGTCGATCATCTCGAGCCCGGGCGTTACCGGCTCATGCCGAACACCTCCGGGGTGAGGGACGCCAGGGAGGCGGTGCTTGCGGCCGAACTCGCCCGGGAGGCCCTTGAAACAAACTGGCTCAAACTCGAGATCCACCCCGATCCGAAATACCTCATGCCTGACCCGATCGAGACGCTCGCGGCCGCGCGCGAATTGGTGAAACGCGGATTCATCGTCCTTCCTTACGTGCACGCCGATCCGGTCCTGTGCAAGCAGCTCGAGGAGGCCGGCGCCGCCGCTGTCATGCCGCTCGGCTCTCCGATCGGAAGCAACAGGGGCCTGGAATCGCGGGCATTTCTCGAAATCATAATCGCGCAGGCCCGCATTCCTGTCGTCGTGGATGCCGGACTGGGTGCGCCGTCGCATGCCGCCGCCGCTTTGGAGATGGGCGCAGATGCCGTCCTTGTGAATACGGCGATAGCGGCCGCGGCCGATCCGGTCGCGATGGCGGATGCCTTTCGCCTTGGCGTCGAGGCGGGCCGCATGGCATTCGAGGCCGGGCTTTCGTCCTCTTTCCCGGCCGAAGCCCGCGCGACCTCGCCGCTGACGGCGTTTTTGGCCGGATCGACCGCGTGACGCCATGACCTTCTTCGCGGAGTGGGCGAAACACGATTTTGAATCCGTCGCCTCGGCGATCCGGGGAAAAACGGCGGGGGATGTCAGGCGGGCGATCGGCCGGGCGCGCTCCGGCCTCGACCCGGACGATCTGGCGGCCCTCCTTTCGCCGGCGGCGGCTCCCTTCCTCGAGGAGATGGCCCAGCTCAGCCACCGCCTCACGGTCGAGCGCTTCGGGCGCACGATTCAGCTGTATGCGCCGATGTACCTGACAAACGTCTGCTCGAACATCTGCACCTACTGCGGGTTCAGCGCGCAAAACCGGATCCCGCGAAAGGCACTCGACGATTCCGAGATCGCGGCGGACGCGGGGGTTCTCGAGGGTCACGGATTCGAGCACGTTCTCCTCGTGACGGGCGAATCCTCCCGCTACGGGACCGCGTATTTGCGCAACGCGCTGCGGCTCCTGCGGCCGAGATTCTCCAGCCTGTCGATGGAGGTGCAGCCCCTGGGCGAGTCCGACTATGCGGAGCTCGCCTCCGACGGGCTGAACGCCGTCCTTGTTTACCAGGAGACGTATGATCCGGCCGTCTATCCCCGCCATCACCTGAAGGGGCCCAAGTCGGACATGAGGTTCAGGCTCGAAACGCCGGACAGGATCGGCCGGGCCGGGGTGAAGAAAATCGGGCTGGGCGCCCTCTACGGGCTTTCCGACTGGCGGGCCGAGTCCTGGTTTGCAGGGTTGCATCTGCGCTACCTTGAGCGCTGCTATTGGCGTTCGCGCTACAGCCTGTCGTTCCCCCGCCTGCGGCCGCACGAGGGACAGGACATTGCGCTGACCCCGTTCGGCGAGCGCGATCTGATCCAGGCCCTGTGCGCATTCAGGTTGTTGAGCCGCGAGGTGGAGCTTTCGCTTTCGACCCGCGAGAGCGCCGAATTCCGCAACCAGGCGTTTCGACTCGGCTTCACGTCGATGAGCGCCGGCTCCCGGACAAACCCCGGAGGTTACTCGAGCGCCCTGGACTCGCTGGAGCAGTTCGCTATCGACGACAGCCGGGGACCGGAGGAGGTTGCGGCCTTCCTGAGGGCAGCCGGGTACGAGCCGGTGTGGAAGGACTGGGACCCGACCTATGACGGCCAGGGCCGGGATGAGCGCTGCCTGAGCGAAGCGGCGCCGCGGCCATGAGCGATTTTTCCCGGGAGGAGCTCATTCGCTACCAGCGCCATCTGGGGCTGGCCGGCTTCGGCCCCGAGGCGCAGATGCGGCTGAAGGGCGGCTCGGTCCTCGTCATTGGCGCGGGCGGCCTCGGCTGTCCTGCGCTGCTCTACCTGGCCGCCGCCGGAGTGGGGCGGATCACGATTGTCGACGACGACCGGGTCGACCTGTCGAACCTTCAGCGCCAGGTCCTCTATGCGGAGTCCGACGCCGGCCAGCCCAAGGCTGCCGCAGCCGCGCGGCGCCTGCGCGCCCTCAACCCGCTGGTCTCGATTCTCCCGGTCGAGGAGCGCTTTTCCCGCGCGAACGCGATCCCGCTGGTCTCGGCATGCGACGTCGTCGTAGACGGCTCCGATAATTTCGCCACCCGCTACCTTGTGAACGACGCCTGCGTCATCGCCGGCCGGCCGTTTGTCTTTGGCGCGGTCCAGGGGTTTGACGGCCAGCTGAGCGTTTTCAACTGGCGCGGCGGGCCGACCTACCGCTGCCTTTTTCCGGAGCCGCCCCCGCCGGGCACGGTCCCCAATTGCGCCGAGGCGGGCGTTCTCGGCGTGATGCCCGGGCTCATCGGAACCGCGCAGGCATGCGAGGCGATCAAGCTTTTGACGGGAATCGGGGAGCCGCTCAGCGGCCGCCTGCTTCTTTGGAACGCGCTGAACATGGGCATCCAGACCCTCGCGATTTCCGCCGATCCAAGAAACCGGGAAATCCGGGAGCTGCCGCCCGAGGGTTACGGCGAAACCTGCGCGGTGAGCACTGCGGGCTCGACGATCGGCGGCGAGCCGCCCCATGATGACTCTCCATTGTTCGGACTCCATTTCAGGCTCGGCAAGGATGAAGAGATCGACGTCGCGGAGCTGCGCGCAAGAATCGCCGCCTCCGGAAAATTCCAGCTGGTCGACGTCCGGGAAGGCTGGGAGCGGGCCCTGGGCTCGATCGAGCCCTCCGTGCACCTGCCTCTCAGTGCACTGAACCGGGGCGAATTGGCCGAAACCTTGCAAGCCCTCGATCCGGAAATGCCCACCGTCGTCTATTGCGCCGCCGGCGCCCGCAGCCTGCGCGCTGCGAAAATGCTGCGCGAACAGAATGGATTTCGCTCCGCGGTCAGCCTCCGCGGGGGATTCAAGGACTGGACAGCCTCCGATCCGAAATGACCGGGCTCCGGCGCAACTGCGTTCTTACCATTGCCGGCTCCGACAGCGGGGCCGGAGCCGGAATCCAGGCCGACTCGCGGACAATCCATGCGTTCGGCGGCTATGCGCTGACGGCGGTCACGGCCGTCACCGCCCAGAATACCCGCGGCGTGACGGCCTGGAAGGCCCTGCCCCCGGATCTCATCCGGTTCCAGATTGAAGCCGTTCTCGCGGACTTTCCCGTCAAGGCGGTGAAGACCGGCCTTCTCCCGGGAACAGCGGCGATTTCGGCCGTGGAGGCCGCGCTGAAGGGGCACGCCAGGCTTCCGCTCATCATCGATCCGGTGGTCGCCTCGACAAGCGGGACCCGGTTTCTGACGCAGGCGGGTCTTCGGACGCTGAAGGAAAAGCTCATTCCCCGGGCGGCGCTCGTGACGCCCAATTGGCCTGAGGCCGAGGCGCTGACGGGTCTGCGCATAAGGTCGGAAGCCGATGTCGAACGGGCCGCGCTCCGGCTCCTCGAGACAGGTTGCGGGGCCGTCCTCCTGAAAGGGGGCCACGGCCGCGGGCAAACCTGCAGCGATTGCCTGGCGTCGTCGGATGGGTCGCTCAGCTGGTTCATGGGCCCGCGGATTGCAACCCGCAACACCCACGGGACCGGTTGCGTCCTTTCGTCGGCAATCGCAACCGCCCTGGCCGCGGGCAGGCCGCTGCGGCAGGCCGTGGAGGACGCCCGCTGCTTTCTCCTGCAGAGCCTCGAGGAGGGCCGCGGCCTGCGCTGGGGAAAGGGGAAGGGCCCTGCCTTCCCTGGCTTGGGTTAGCCTGCATCCATCACAAATTCCGACGAATCTTGCCCAATCTCGTCGGCGCAAAGGTCCTCTGGCTCCCTACGCTGTGCTTTTAGCACAGCTCGGTCGTCTTCGGCCCTTTTCGCTCGACGATCTTGGGCAATCTTCATCGGTTTTGTGATGGATGCAGGCTAGCTGAGCTTGATTCCCATCGCCTTGGCCGCGCGCACAAGGGCGTCGGCCATGTCGGAAGGAGTGATCGCCACCTCGACCCCGCACTCCTTGAAGACGGCTATCTTCGCCGCCGCTGTGTCCTCGGCGCCGCCTACGATTGCGCCGGCGTGGCCCATGCGGCGTCCCGCCGGGGCGGTTGCGCCCGCGATGAATCCGGCGACGGGCTTCCGGCAATTGGCCTTGATCCAGCGCGCGGCCTCGACCTCGGCGTTTCCGCCGATTTCGCCGATCATGATTATCCCATGGGTTTCCGGGTCGTCATTGAACATGCGGATCACGTCCAGGTGCGACGTGCCGTTCACCGGATCGCCGCCTATCCCGACGCACGTGCTCTGGCCGATACCCCGGACCGTGAGCTGATAGACCGCCTCGTAGGTGAGGGTTCCGGAGCGCGACACGACTCCGACATGGCCCCGCTTGTGAATATAGCCCGGGGAGATGCCGATGCGGCAGCCCCCGTGCGAGTCGGCTCCGGCGCCCGGCGTCACGATTCCGGGGCAATTCGGGCCGACGAGCCGGGTGGAGTTGCCCTGAATCACGCGCTTCACGCGGACCATGTCGCGGATCGGGATTCCCTCGGTGATCGCCACCGCGAGGTCCATGCCGGCATCGGCGCACTCGAGAATGGCATCGGCTGCGAAGGGGGGCGGCACAAAAATCGCGGACACCATTGCGCCCGTCGAGCGTCTGGCGTCGGCGACCGAATTGAAAATCGGCACGCGGTGCCCCGCATGCTCAAATACCTGGCCGCCTTTGCCGGGGGTGACGCCCGCGACGACCTTCGTGCCGTAGTCGAGCGAGAGCCGGGCATGGCGCGCTCCGAAGTCGCCGGTGATGCCCTGAATGAGGATCTTGGTTTCGGGAGAGACGAGAATGGCCATTTTGGGAAGGATTTTGGGGTTTCTTATGCGGCGACGAGTTTGACGATCTTCTGGGCCGCATCGGCCATTGAGTCGCCGTTTACGATTGTCAGGCCGCTCTTTGCCAGGGTCGCCTTTCCGGCGACGCTGTTGTTTCCCTCGAGCCGCACGACGAGCGGCAGCTTCAGGCCCACTTCGCGGACGGCCTCGACAATCCCGTTGGCGATCACGTCGCAGTCCATGATGCCTCCGAAGATGTTGACCAGGATGCCATTAACCTTCGGATCGCCGAGGATGATCTTGAAGGCCGCCACGACCTGCTCCCGGGTCGCGCCGCCGCCGACATCGAGGAAGTTGGCGGGATTTCCGCCGAAATGCTTGATGATGTCCATCGTGCTCATCGCGAGTCCCGCGCCGTTGACGAGGCAGGCGATGTTTCCGTCGAGAGCGATGTAGTTGAGGGAGTGCTTGGATGCCTCGATTTCCTTGGGGTCCTCCTCATTCAGATCGCGAAGGGCGAGGATTTCGGGATGGCGGTAAAGCGAGTTGTCGTCGAAGGACACCTTCGCGTCGAGGGCCAGGACCTCGCCCGCCGATGTCGTGACAAGGGGGTTGATCTCGACCATCGAGGCGTCGGTCTCCCAGTACAGGCGGTAGAGGTTGCGGATCAGCTTTGCCGCGTTCTTTCCCTCCGCCGGATTGAAGCCGAGCCCGAACACGAGCTCCCTCACCTGAAAATCGGCGAGCCCGTACGCCGGGTCGACGACAACCTTGAAGATCTTGTCAGGCGTTTCGTGCGCGACCTTCTCGATCTCGACGCCGCCCTCGGTCGAGGCGACGATCACCGGACGCGACGACACGCGGTCCAGCAGGATCGCCAGATAGTACTCCTTCTTGATCTCGTTCGCGACCGTGAAGTAGATCGTCTGAACCTTGCGGCCCGCCGGGCCCGTCTGCTTGGTGACCAGCGTGTTGTTGAGCATCTTCGAGGCCACATCGCGGGCCTCGACCTTCGACTTGCAGAACTTGACCCCGCCCTTGTAGCCGTCGGTGAAGGTTCCCTTGCCGCGGCCGCCGGCGTGGATCTGCGATTTCACCATCGTCGGGCCCTCCGGCAGCACGGCGAGCGCGTTGATGAACTCCTCCGCTGTCGTCGCCGGGGCGCCCTTGGGAATAGGCACTCCAAATTGTTCAAACAAGGCTTTGGCTTGGTACTCGTGAATGTTCATGGAACGATGGATGGAAAGACGAAATCTCTCACAAAACGGTTTTCTTTGACATAAAAAACCAACATCCGGATCCGCCGGACGCCCCAGGCTCGCATGCCTTGTGATGCATGCGGGCCTGGCTCAGCGCTTGAGCAGCTCGCGGGCGAGGAATGCGCCCTGAAGCGCGGCGAGTTCCTTCAGGCCCGACTGCGCGAGCGCAATGAGGCCCTGGAACTGGTCATGCGAGAAAGTCGCCTCCTCTCCGCTTCCCTGAACCTCCACAAACCGGCCCTGGCCGGTCATGACGACGTTGCAGTCGACCTCGGCGTCCTTGTCCTCGACGTAGGCAAGGTCGAGCAGCTCCCGCCCGCCGCAGATTCCGACGCTGACCGCGGCGACCGAGTCGTTGAGGGGGCTTTCGGAAATCCGCTCGCCGTCGATCAGTTTCTGGACCGCCAGCCGCGCCGCGAGATAGGCGCCCGTTATCGCCGCCGTCCGCGTGCCCCCGTCGGCTTGAAGGACGTCGCAGTCGATCCAAAGCGTGTTGGTCCCGAGCTTCTCGAGGTTGATGATCGCCCGCAGCGAGCGCCCGATCAGCCGCTGGATCTCGACCGTGCGCCCGTCGATCCGGCCCTTCGCGATGTCGCGGGGCTTCCGCTCGAGGGTCGAGTACGGAAGCATGGAGTATTCGGCCGTGAGCCAGCCGCCCTTGACGCCCTGCTGCTTCATCCAGACGGGAACCGAGGGCTCGATCATCGCGGCACAGATGACCTGCGTCGCCCCGTAGCGGACCAGCACCGATCCCGTCGCGTGGGGTGCGACTCCGGAGGTGAATTCGACCGGGCGAAGCTGGTCGGCGCGCCGGCCATCGGCGCGCGGGAGGGGGGATGTCATGGTCAGGCGTCCAGGGCGCCGGGCAAACGCTCTTCGCGCTCGGTCGGCTTTATGTGTGTCGTCACCTCGGCGTTCTGCGCCGTCATGGATGCGATGAGGCGGTCGTTGAAATCTTTCGCCGGATCGTGCCCGATCCGCTTGAGGGCCTGCGTGAGGGCCGCGACCTCCACCAGCCGCGCCATGTCCCGTCCCGGGCGCACGTAAAGCTCGATGTGCGGGACCTTCATGTTGAGGATCGAGTAGTAGTGCTCCTCGAGCCCGGTCCTCTCCTCGACGGCGTCCGGCGTCCATTCCATCAGGGAGACCACCATGTCGATCCGCTTTTCGCGGCGGATGGATTTCACGCCGAACATCTCGGCTATGTTGATGATTCCGATTCCGCGGCACTCCATGTAGCCGCGGTTGAGCTCCCGGCTCGACGCCATGAGCTCGCGCTCGTCCACGAGCTTGATGACCGTCAGGTCGTCGGCGACGAGCGAGTGCCCGCGTTCGATGAGGGCCAGGGCGCACTCGCTCTTTCCCACCCCTGAATCGCCACGCAAAAGGACTCCCACGCCCCGGATGTCGAGCGTCGTTGCGTGCTCGATGATGCTCGGGGCGAACTCGTTGTCGATGCACAGGGTCGCCAGATTCACGTAGTTCATCGTGATCAGCGGCGTCCGGAAGACCGGCAGGCGCATCGAGCTGGCGACCGCGAACATCGCCGGCGTGGCGTTGAAGTTGCGCGTGAGCACGATGCAGGGCACGTGGCGCTTCACCATCTCGTGAAAGGTCAGCGACTGCTCCTCGGCCGACCGCGTCTTCAGGAATGTCATCTCCGCGGCGCCGAGCACCTGGATCCGCTTGTTCGCGAAATACTTGAAAAATCCGGTCAGGGCGAGGGCCGGCCGGTTGATGCTCCCCTCCCGAATCAGCCGATGAAGGCCGGCCCCGCCCGTCACGAGCTCCATTTTCAGTTTCTCGCGGTAGGTATCGTAAAAATACTCGACCGTTATGCCGTGGATGGCCTTTTGCATGGGGTGGGTCTGTCCTGGGGAATCTCGGCCGGGGGCGGCGAGGGTGTCAAAGGTTGAAATCCTCCCCGAGGTAGAATTTCCGGGCCTGCTCGTCCTGGATCAGGAACTCGCCCGTTCCCTCGGTGAGCACCTTCCCCTTGTGGATCAGGTAGGCGCGATCGACGACGCGCAGGGTCTCGCGCACGTTGTGATCGGTGACAACGATCCCGATTCCCTGCTGCTTCAGGAGCCGGATGATCTTCTGGACCTCCGCCACCGAAATCGGGTCGATCGCCGCGAAGGGCTCGTCCATCAGGAGAAATTTCGGGCGCGTGACGAGGGTTCGGGCGATTTCGAGCCTGCGGCGCTCCCCCCCGGAAAGGGTGTACGCCCTCTGGCGGGCGACCGTCTCGAGGCCCAGTTCCTCCAGGCGGCGCCCGACCTCCGCATTTCGCTTCGAGTGCGGAATGCCCACGGCCTCGGCGATCGCCCGAATGTTCTCTTCAACCGTGAGTTTTCGGAAGACCGACGGCTCCTGCGGAAGGTAGCCTATCCCCCGGCGGGCCCGCTCGTGCATGCGAAGCCGGGTGATGTCGTGCCCGTCGAGCCTCACGCATCCCGAGGTTGCCGGAATGAGGCCGACGATCATGTAGAAGGTCGTCGTCTTGCCGGCCCCGTTCGGCCCCAGAAGCCCGACAATTTCACCCGCGCATATCCTCAGGTTGACCCCGTCGACGACGGCCCGCGTCCCGTAGGTCTTGACCAGTTTCTCGGTCTGGATCGAGGCGGTCCCGTTCGTCATTTTGCAGGTGCGGAGGAGGGCGGCAGGGCGACGGCGGGCGTCGCTGCGGGCTCCTGCGCCGGGGGCGCCGGTGGCGTCTGGTTCCTGTCGAAACCGAGATCCTTGATCGCGGGCAGCGTGAAGCGCACGTTCTTTCCGGTGACGACCCGCCGGTTTCGGTGCATTTCGATGATGTCGCCGGTGCCCACCGAATTGTTGCCGTGATCGGTGACGGAAGGGCTTTCGGTCAGGACAATCTTGTCCTCCGCGGGAATGACCTCCGCCCGGCCGCAGGCCGCCTCCCGCTCGCCCTGCCAGATATGGACGTGTCCCGTCGAAAGCATGTACTTGAGCTGGTTCTGCTGGCCGATCGAGTCCGACTTGTCCGCGGCCTTGGCCGTTATGGTCTTCATGCGGTCGCATGTCATCCTGATGTTCGTCCCGGTGACGACGACATTGCCGGTGAAGAACGACACGGTCTCGGTGTCGGTGCTGCTGCTGTCGAAGGCATCGCTCGTGATGACAGTCTGCTGTGCCTCCGCCGCCCGAAGCACGGCGGGGGCCGGAAGAAGGAGGAGAGCGAGGGCGAGTGCCTGTTTCATTTCAGCATGTCTCCGAGTTTCATATTGAAGACTACCCGTGCGTTGCGATGTATGGAAACTTTTTCCCCATTCTTCTCATAGGTCCAGTCCTCGCCGCTGATCTCGCCGTTGTCACGGATCACGCGCACTGCCCCCGGACCGCTCGCGTGCTGATCCTTGGGAAGATAGCTGGCCTTGGCGCTTAGAAGGATGCTGGTGACCCGCTGCTCCCGATCGCCCGAAAAAACAGTGATTTCGATGTTCTCGACGTCGATCCGCTCCGAACTGACGGGATAGACCCTGTCGCCGCGCAGGCTCATCGAGCGGAAGCCCTCCTTCGTGAACAGCGGAAGCTTCCAATCCTGGGCGGGCGAGAGGGCCGGGACCGGGGGCTGGTCGGCGCCGGCAAGGGGCGCTGCGAGCCCGAGGAGAAGCAGCAGGAAGCCGGGCCTGAAAAGTGGGAAGGCAGCCACACCGGGCCCTTTGACGAGGTTCCTCACGCGAAGTTCCTTAACAGTCTGTTATTCGGCGCATTTTGCTCCCCTCAGGCCCTGGGCCGGGCAAGGAGCAGATCGCAAATCTCCCGGACGGCGCCGCGGCCGGCCGCGCGCTCTGTCACGCATCCCGCGGCGGAAAGCGCGGAGGGCATCGCGCCTGGAACCGCGACTCCAAGCCCCGCCCATTTCATCGCCGGGACGTCGATGTCGTCATCGCCCATGTATATGCACTGACCGGGTGAAAGCTGAAGCTCCTCCGACAGACTCCGAAGGGCCGAAAGCTTGTCAGTGCACCCCTGGATCAATCGGGTGATCCTGAGTTCGTTTGCGCGCACGGTCGTGGCACCCGACTCGCGCCCGCTGATCCAGGCGACTGCGAATCCGGCGATCAGGATCCGGCGCAGGCCCAGCCCGTCGAGGACCGAAAAGAGCTTTGTCTCGGTTCCGTCGGAGGCGATGGCCACCGTTCCATCCGTCAGAATCCCATCGACGTCCATGGCGAAAAGCCGTACGCCGGGCCAGAATTCCGGCGGAATCGAGGATGGAGTCACTCGAGCCATGCGGCGATTTGCCCGATCACCTTTTCCGGCGTTGGCCGGAAGGCAGCCTCAAGCTCGGGCGCGAAGGGCACCGGCAGGTCGAGCGAGGCGATCCGGAGCGGGGGGGCCTTGAGCGCCCCGAACTGCTTTTCAACGAGCCGTGAGACAAGTTCCGCCCCGAATCCGTGGGTGCGCCGGCCTTCGTGCAGGACGATGAGCCGGCCCGTCCGGGCCAGCGATGATTCGATTTCATCGAGGCAGAGCGGCGAGAGGGCCCGAAGGTCGAACAGCTCGAATGCCTTGTCGTATTCCGAGGCGAAGTACTCGCAGGCGCCGGCCGCGATGTGGGTCATCTCGCCGTACGTGACAAAGGTCGCAAAATCGCCTTTTCGGAGCCGCCGCGGCTTCCAGATGTCGCGGTAGTTCGGGTCCCACGAGACCTGTTCGCGCCCGCGCCTGTACAGGGCCTTGTGCTCAAAGAGGAGGACCGGGTTGTCGTCCTCGAAGGCGGCCAGGACGGCATTGAATGCGTCCTGCGGCGTCGAGGGATAAAGGGCCTTGAGCCCCGGCATCGAAAGGAACAGGGACTCCAGCTCCTGCGAGTGGAAGGAGCCGAACGTCAGTCCTCCGCCGCATGGCAGACGCAGGACGAGCGGGCACGCGGCGCCCGAGCGAAAATGCATGGTCGCAGCGTTGAGCGTGATCTGCGTCACGGCCTCGGTCGCAAAATCCGCGAACTGAAATTCCTCTATCGGCCTGTGGCCGTTCATGGCGAGGCCGATCGCGTAACCCGTGCATGCGCTTTCCGCCAGCGGGGTGTTCAGCACACGGGGACGCCCAAAATCCTTCAGAAGCCCCTCGGTCACTTTGAATGCGCCTCCATAGGTTGCGATATCCTGGCCGAGGACGAGCGATTCCGGGCATTCGCTCAAGACCTTGCGCAGGGCGCGATTCAACGCCTGGGCGACCGTCAGCTGTTCGCCGTCTGCACCCGCCGCGTCGGGTCCCGCCGAGCCCAGGCTTCGCACCCACGGCCGCGCTCCCGCGGAAGGCGCAAAAAGGTCCGATTCCATCCCTTCCGGGCTGATCGGGGGAGTCGGCAGGGAAATCTTTATGCAGGCTTCGACAAATGCGCCGAGTTCGCCTTCCAGGGCGGCCAGCCGCGGTCCGGACCCTTTTTCGACGAGGAGCGCGCGCAGCCGGGGAAGGGGATCCTGGCGCTGGAACCCATCGGCCTCGCCCGGGCGAAGGTAGTCGCACGTGTCGTAGGCGGCGTGTCCCCGCAGCCGGAGCGTGCGCGCCTCGACAAGTACGGGCCGGCAGGTCTTCCTGGCCTGCGCGATCGCCCCGGCCAGGCCCGCGGCGCAGGCTGGAACATCGGTGGCATCGACGACGCAGGCGTCGATGCCATAACCGGCCGCCCTTTGCCAAAGCTCGGTCCCGGGCCGGAACTGTTCGGAGACCGGCGTCGAATACGCGTAACCGTTGTTCTCGATCACGAAGACGATCGGAAGCGAAAGCAGCGACGCCAGGTTGAGGCATTCGTGGACGTCGCCCGTGCTCGATCCGCCGTCGCCAAAGAATGCGAAGCCCACCGCCGGGCGCCCCAGCCGGCGCTGGGAGTCGGTCATTCCGAGGACGGTGCCGCCCATTGCGCCGAGATGGCTGATCATTGGGATCGAGTGGTGCCGGGGATCGCCGTGATGGATGTTGCCTTCGCGCGCCCGGGTCGGGCTCCCGGAGTTGGCGAAATACTGGTTCAGGTGTCCGCAGAGGTGCCCGCTCCAGATCAGGTGCCCGCCTAGATCGCGATGGGTGAACGCTACGGTGTCGATGGCCTTGTCCGCCAACAGCGCAAGGGGCACGATCAGACCCTCGTTGCCCTGCCCGCCGGTGACCGTCCCCTTGATCAGGCCCTGCCGGAAAAGCTCCAGGATCCGGTTGTCGATAATGCGCGAATAGTGCATCCACGCATAGATGCGCTCCAGGGCCGGTATCGGATCCTGCTCCAGCTCCGAGGCGCGCAGGTCGCGCGCCGCCAGGATGTCGGGCGGGGGAGGGAAGGCCATGTCCAAGCCCGAAGGCTGAGGCTCCCGGGCGGGCGGGGCAAGCGAGAGATTCCGAAGGTTATCCCCTAATCAGCA
>Ga0265313_10001454_pt1 | contig 22101 bp, 20 predicted proteins | sample 4123metaG_FD_203122 | JGI IMG/M metagenome (GOLD analysis project Ga0265313, IMG submission 203122) | Rhizosphere microbial communities from Carex aquatilis grown in University of Washington, Seatle, WA, United States - 4-1-23 metaG | ecosystem: Host-associated > Plants > Roots > Rhizosphere >...
CCGTTGGATCGGAATCGACCTCCAAAATTTCGCGATTCAGATCTGCCGCGAGCGGATCGACGGCGCCGAGGTCGACGTGCAAGCAGGCCGCGCCGAGCACGCCCCACGCGATCGGTCGAAGATCCGAACGCGCTCGGGCCCACAGGCGGCCCGGACGTAAAAGGGCACACAGAGCGCCCAAGATGAGAGGGCCCGGCTTGTGCGAAAGCGCCGCTTTCTACGGCAAACAGTCGGGACCGACCGGCGTGCCGCCCATGTCCGTCGGCGCGGTGCAGGTCGAAATCGGCGGGACGCTCGCCGAGCCGGGGCACTGCGCTCGGGCGGCATCTGCGCTCGTGCAGGAAGCCAGGCAAGTCCCTGCGAGTCCCGGATTTTGCTTGGTGGGTGCGGCCAAGACCAGATCGCCGCCGTCAGCTGCGGCACCCGGGAAATCGATGACTCCGGTCGGTTGCAGCGCGTCGCACACATAGCCGGTGGGACAGGCAACGCCGCCTACCACGCAAGCCGAGGAGCAGTAGAACGACGTGAACGTCGTTCCGGAGAACGGACAGTTGCACGCGCCGGTCTCGGAGTCGCTGGTGGCCAGCGGCGTCGCCCCGTTGCCCGAGTTCGTGCAGATCGCTCCCAGCGCCTTGGTGCGGGTCTTCTTTGCTTTGGTGCAATAGCCGTCGTCGGCCTGACATACCCAGCCCGCTCCGAGGTCCGAGCAGTCCGTGTCGACCTGACAGGTCCCGTCGCAGTATCCATGTCCTACCAGGGTGTCGCTCGCCGGATCGAGCAAGAACCCCACGGGCACGCACGTGTCTTTGCCCGGACACCCCACGGCCGGGGACCCGTCGGAGGCGAACGTGCAATGCGGAAAGCAGAATCCGTTGGTCGGTCCCGATTGCTGGGGCGTGGTGAGCGGCAAGCAGATGCCGGGGGACGCCGGATCGGTCGGATTCGCGCTATCGCAAAATTCGATGAAATTCGCCGGTCCCGGGTTGCAATTGCCCACGCCCGCCGCGGTAGGAAGCGGCACCATGCAGAGTGGGGTGGGCCAAAACTGAGGGCTCGCGACTCCGTTCAGCGTGGAGAGTTTCCCACTGTACGAAATCGTGCAGATGTTGATTGTTCCGCAGTCGGCGTTCGAAGCACATGCCTTGCCGCTCGTCCCGTCGAACGTGTGTGGGCCCGCGCTCTCGGCCGCAGCATCTCCTCCAGCGCCCGCCGCCGAGGCATCCGCGAATGGCGCGTCGGGGCCCAACCGCCCGTCAGCGCCGCCCTGCCCTTCGGCCCCGGCTTCGGCGCCCCCCGACTCGGGTGAAGTCTTCGTCGCGTCCGAGGCGTCGACGGCGGATTGACCGGCGCTTGCCTCCGGCGTCCCAACCCTGGCGGGCGCCGCCCCCTCGTCGGTTTCGGAGGCGTCGTGGCCGGCTCCGGCGGAAGGGGGTGCTTCCGGCGACGAACCACACGCGACGGTCCACAAGAGCCCCACCGCGATGAAACTTTTCATGGCCTTCTCCCGACGGCGCTCTGGACTTTGCCCTCGTTATCGCTTAACCGCACCTTACATTAGCGCCGCTCGGTTCGACAGCGGCCAGCCAAGGGGTGGGCTTGAGACCCGACGCTCGCGTACCCTCCGTTCCCGGCCGCCCGCCCCACCCTACCGAGGTCGCGGCAGCGGGGGCAGCCACGCTGCTCTTGCTCGCCGCGATCGCGGCCGGTCCTCCCCAACTGAAGATGCAGTTTTGGGACGACGCGTACATGTTCGCCAGGTACGCCGACAATCTTCGAACGACCGGCAGGCTGACGTGGAATCCCGGTGGTCCGCCGACCTACGGGCCCACCTCCGTCTTTTACACGATCTTCGCCGTGCTGCCCGTGAGGCTAGCCATTCCTGGCAACGTGTCAGCGGCCCTCGTCGCCTCCTCGGCGCTTTGCATGGGCCTCTTCGTGACGCTCGCCCTTTGGTTTGCGTGGCGATCCGCCGCCCGTCGGCCGCGCGCGCAGCGCTGGACCCTGTTCTTCCTCGTCTCAGCAGCCCTCTTGGGGGCGCGCGGTCATCTCCACGAACACGCCACGAGCGGGATGGATACGGCGTTTGCCATGTCCTATTTGATGGCCTATCTGATAGCCGCCGGCCGCTACGAGCGGGCCGCAAGCTTGTCGTCGGGAGCTTTCCTCGGAGTCTTGGGCGGCCTGGCCATGGGAGTTAGGCCGGACCTCATGCTCTTCACGCTCTCGGTCCCGGGCGCAATTTTCGTTGCCTCTCCGGTTCGTGAACGCAAATCAGCGCTCGTGCCGCTCGCCGTGACCGCTGGCGTCTGCCTCGCCTGGCTTGCCGCGTCCCGGCTCTACTTTGGGAGTGCCCTGCCCCTTTCGTTCTATGCAAAAGCGACCCACCTTTATCGCGACTTCAACGAGGCGCGGTTCGCTCCCGTTCCGTGTTCGCAGCTGAAATCCTTTTGCCTCGCAAACTGCATACTCTTGGTCGTCCTCGCAGCTTCGATCGCGGTGAGAGTTCGCAACCGGCGCGTGGCCATACCCCCGATCCGCGCGGGAGCGATGGCGGGCGTTGCCGCCTTCTCCATCTACTACACGACGTCGGTCTTGCAGATCATGTACCACGCGGCGCGTTTTTACTACCCGGTTTTGCCCGCGCTGGTTTACGTGTGCATCGGCGAGGCGCGTGGCCTCTTGCGTTGCGCAAACGGGCGGCGATGGGCGTCCGCTTCGCTCGTTTGGCTCACCGTACTGTCCGTCGCCCTGTTGCCACCTCTACGCGAGATGGGCCGGCCGTTAGACGGTGTGGCTAGCCTCGACGTGTGGGAGTCGGCGCGGACGCTGTACCGCCGCCGCTGGTTCGCGCTCGAAGCGTTTTCTCACCTTCCGGACGCCGTCGCCATCGCCACGACCGAGGTGGGCCACGCGGCCGCGATGAACCCCGGCAAGACGATCGTCGACTACGCCGGCTTGAACGACGCGGCGTTCGCTCGCCAACCTTTTTCCGCCGATCGCCTCGTCGCCCGACACTGTGACGTCGTCTATTTGCCGCACCCGGACTACCGGGGAATGGTCGCCGACCTCTTGAGCAATGCTGCGTTCCGCGAGGAGTACGAGCTTCATTCCTCGCAGGAGTTGCACGCCTTGCTCGGCGTGGCCATCCGCAGAAAGAGCGCGAGCTACGACGCGATGGCTCGGATCCTCGCGATGACCGAGAAAGAGTGACCTGTGTGGGCATGCGCCTTAGGGCCGTTCGTGGCCGCCGCCATGCTGATGTGCGCGGGGTATTCGGGGTATTTGCTGGCTTGTTTGGTCGTTCCGAGTGCAACACCGTCGTTTCGGGGGGTCGCGGCCGGTATCCTGGCGCTCGCGCTCTCGCAAGCAGTCTTCACGATTCTGTTGGAGGCAGAGCAATTCCGGCGAGACGTAGCGTTGGCGAGTTGGGTCGTCCTCGCGGGGATAGCGGCGCGAACGGCAGGGTACGCTGCGCGCGCCCGGATTCGCCGGGACGCGGCGGGCGCGCAGGGGCTAGTCCGATCGTTCCTGCGCTCGCGGGTGCGAACGGCCGTTGCCGCCGCGGGAGTTTGCGCGGTCGCAGTTCGCGAGACAGCCGCGATTGTCTCGCCTCCCCTGGCGTGGGACTCGCTCCTATACCACTTCGTCAAGCCCGCGACCTGGGTGGCGAGCGGACGCGATTTCGTCGATCGGGCCCCAGATCTATGGGGCTATCAGGAGTTCTTTCCGCGTGGGGGTTGGATTGCCTGGGCGTGGGCTATGCTTGCGACCGGCGACGATCGATTGGTGTCGGTTGCCACCGTTTTGCCGTGGGGCCTGATGCTCCTCGGCAGCCACGGGCTTGCTCGCGCTGTCGGAGCCAGACCGCTACCGGCGGCGCTCGCGTCGCTCTCGACGGCCGTTCTGCCAGCGACGCTCACGCAGATTGGCACCGGCTACGTCGACGCCCACGCAGTCGCCATCGTCCTGCTCGGCGCGGCGGCGTTCGCGGAGATGGCACGCCGGCCCTCTGGGGGTCGACTATTCCTGTGCGCTACCGCTTTGGGGCTGGTCGCGGCCGCGAAGGGCTGGGGATGGCTCGTGGTCGTCGTCTGGGGATCTGCGCTCCTCTTGCTCGCCGCCGCACCCTGGAGGGCGCGGCCGGCGCGACGGGTTCTACCTATCGTGCTCGCCGCGGCGTCGTTCGCTGCTTTGGCGCTCCCGGGGCCGCTAAGGGCGCTGAGGGAGACGGGCGAATTCTTCTATCCCTTCGATTTGCGATTCAAAGACGTCATCCTGGCGCGTGGAAACGAAGAACTTCGCTTGCTCTATTCAGGCGCCCTCTTCAATCTACCGACTGGACTGGGTGGCGTCCCAGCTGCTGTGGACTACCTATTTTTCCCGTCCGCCGCCTCTTTCGGACGTTACGGGGGATTCGGACCGGGCGCGGTTCTGGCCCTTTTTCTCTTCGTGGCCTCACTTGCGGACCGTCGGGCGCAGTGGTCCGCCAAGCCGTGGGTGCTTCTCGTCCTGGCGGTCGCGGCGTGCTTGCCGATCCTCGAGATGTCGACGGAAGCCTACCGCTTGCATCGCGTGGTTTGGATCTCGTCGATTGGCAGGCTCGGGCTCGCATGCCCGGCAGTCTTCGCCGCGCTTGCCGCTCGGACCGACGGCCCGCTGCCGCGCGCCGTTTGGCTGACGTCCGCATTGGCGAGCCTGCTCGCCGCCTGGCCGAGCGGCCTCGCGCCGCCGATACCTCGAGCCGCCGCGGCACTCGCTGGGCCGGCCGTTCTCTGCCTGGCAGCCGCGCTTCTCGCGCACTTCACGATCGGGCAGAGGGCGTCCGCACGGGTAGGGCTGGTCGCCCTTCTTGTCTTGCTTGGCTGTCCCCTCGCGAAGGTGCGCGACGGTTTCCGCGAAGCGATTTGGGCGGCCACGCTCGGCCGCCGCCCACCCTTCTTGTTCGAGCCGCTCACCCCCCGCTGTGCAAGCGCAGCGCCGATCTGGCGAGCTCTCGATGACGGACAAGCCCACCTCGTCGCTCTGGCGGTGGGCTGGAACGGCTTCGGTGACAACTCGTTCCGCTACCCGTTGCTCGGCAGTCGGCTGCAAAACCGGATCGTTTACCTCCCCGTCACGGCCGATGGGTCGGTGATCGACTACAGGCTTAGGGGCGAGGTCACGGCCCGCGCCGACGAGCGGACCTGGTTGCGTCGAGTGAGAGATTCCGGGGTAGACGTCGTGGTCGCGCTGGGCCCAGCCCCGCCGGAGGCGGCATGGCTCGCCGCCCACCCGGAGCGATTCGAGCTTCTGGCGGAGAGCAGCGACGGCCTTCATGCGGCGTACGTAGTGCGCCGCTAAAGCACCGAACGGCTTGGCGGACCGAGAATTTGCTACGAGTCGCGGGACGGCGGTCGGACGGCCGCAAGTTTCGGGCGGGCCCTTACTTCTTGGCCTCGGCCGCGAGCTTGTCGCGGTACTTCTTGACCATCTCTTCCTGCTCTTGCTTCGGCACCGTGGCGTACCGCGCGAACTCCATCGTGAACTGGCCCTTGCCCTGCGTCGCCGAGCGAAGGTCCGTCGAGTACCCGAACATCGCGTTGAGCGGCACTTCGCACGTGACGCTCACATTGTCGCCTGCGACGGTCTCGAGGATCACTCCCCGGCGCTGGTTCACCTGGCCGACGACGCCGCCCTGGAACTCGATCGGGGCGTCGATTTCGACCTTCATGATGGGCTCCAAGATGGTCGGAGCCGACTTGGCGTACGCCTCCCGGAACCCCATCAAGGCAGCCGTCTTGAAGGCCATTTCGGAAGAGTCGACCGCGTGTGACGCGCCGTCGTTGACGACGCACCGGATGCCCACGATCGGAAACCCGATCATGGTCCCCTTGCGGACGCCCTCTTTGAAGCCCTTGTCACAAGCGGGGATGAACTCTCGAGGAATCGAGCCGCCCGTGACGTCGTCGACGAACTCGTACGCCTCCACGGCGTCTGCCGGCAGCGGTTCGATGTATCCCAGGATTTTGGCGTACTGCCCCGAACCGCCGGTCTGCTTCTTGTGCGTGTAGTTGATCTCCGCCCGCCGCGTGATCGTCTCGCGATACGCCACCTGCGGCTTGCCTGCGACGACCTCGCAATTGTACTCCCGGCGCATGCGCTCCATGTAAATTTCGAGGTGGAGCTCACCCATTCCGCTGATGATCGTCTGCTGAGACTCTTCGTCCTGGTGCACGCGGAACGTGGGGTCTTCTTTGGTAAAGCGGTTGAGCGCTTTGGAGAAGTTGGTCTCCGCCGCGCGGTCCTTCGGAGCGACCGCCAGCGAAATGACCGGCGCCGGGACGTGCATCGATGTCGCCGTCACGTTGATTTTACCGTCGGTAAACGTTTCGCCGGAGCTCGCCTCGACTCCGTAGAACGCGACGATGTCGCCCGCTTCGGCCGATTCGATCTCTTCGCGATCATCGGAGTGCATTCGGAACATGCGCGGCACGCGCACCTTCCGCATCTCGTTGCTGGCGTTGTAGATGGTGTCCCCGGAGGTCACGCGTCCCTGGTAGACGCGGAAGTACGTCAGCTGGCCGTACTTGTCCTGGGTGAGCTTGAACGCGAGCCCGACGAAGGGCTTGTTCGGATCCGAGTCGATGACGACCTTCTGTTCTTGATTGGTCTGATCGTGCGCCTCGTTGACGACCTCGGTGGGGTTCGGCAAGTAGAAGGTGACGCCGTCGAGGAGGAGCTGAACGCCCTTGTTCTTGATGGCCGAGCCGCACATGACCGGGGTCATCTTCAGCGACAGCGTGGCGCGGCGGATCGCGGCTCGGAGCTCCTCGTTCGACACCGGTTCTTCGTTGATGAACTTCTCGGCGAGCTGGTCGTCGACGTCGGCGACGCGGTGAATGATGTCGTGACGGGCCTCTTCGGCCCGCTTCGCATACTCCGGTGGGATCGGCTCTTCGCGCACCCTCTCGCCGTCGTCGCCGTCGAAGTAGAAGGCCTTGCCCACGATCGGGTCGATGATCCCCTTGAACGCCGACTCCTCGCCCATCGGGATCTGGAGCTTGACGGGGTGGTGGCCGAGCTTCTCTTTGAGCATGTCGGCCACGCGGTCATAGTTGGCGCCCGGGTTGTCCATCTTGTTGACGAAGGCGATGCGAGGCACGCGGTAGCGCTTCATCTGACGATCGACGGTGATCGACTGGCTCTGCACCCCCTTGCCGGAGTCGAGAACCAGGATTGCGCCGTCGAGGACGCGCAGCGCCCGTTCGACTTCGATCGTGAAATCGACGTGTCCGGGCGTATCGATGATGTTGATGTTGTGCGGTTGCAGTTGGTTCTGCGACCCGTTCCAGATGCAGTACGTCGCGGCCGATTGGATCGTGATTCCCTTCTCGCGCTCGAGGTCCATCGAGTCCATCTTGGCGCCGACGCCGTCTTTGCCGCGCACCTCGTGAATTTTGTGGATGCGCCCCGTGTAGAAGAGGATGCGCTCGGTGAGCGTCGTCTTGCCCGAATCGATGTGGGCGGAGATGCCGATGTTGCGGATGCGTTCGATGGGGATGCGTGCGGCCACGGAAGTGTCTTTCTATTTCGGGTGAACGAATCGATAGGGGTTGCAGAAGGGCAGCGATGGCGGCCGGACCTAACCTCAATCGCACGACGCGTGCAAGACAAGTTGGTAGCGTCTCGGTGACCACCCTGGCAACGCCCGGTGCCCAAGCCCGCGACGGAAAAGCGAATCGGAGCACCTAAGATAGCGGAACCTATCAGACCGCGCCTGCCCATCCCGGGTGAAGTTCTCGGCGAAAGGCCCTCCGGCGGGCAGGCGCTCCGCTCGTGCTGGGTTGCGTTAGGGGTCCCTCGTGCGCGACAGCGCCCCCGCGCCTTCGAGCACGTCACGAGGGATCCGCCGAGAATTGCTCGAGCGCGCGCCGATCGGGCGATGATTCGCCGATGGCCAGGTTCTCCGCAGTGGTCGCCCTTTCCCTCGTTGGCCTCACGGGCTGCTCCGCGTCGATCGCTCGGGAACGGCCCGCGCATACCCTCGTACTACGCGCTTGGGCCGGACGCGAACCGCCGACCTCGGAGCGCGGGGCGGCCGCCGCGCGGTTCGCCTGGCGGCAGGTCGGAAGAAAGTACTGCTGGGGCGGATTGGGCCCGTCGTGCTTCGACTGCTCAGGGCTGGTGCAGCGCGCGTGGGGGTCGGCGGGCATCACGGTTCCTCGCACGGCAGACCGGCTTGCCTCCGTCATCTCAGAAGTGCCCCTCTCCGAGGTGCGCGCCGGCGATATCCTTTGGTGGCCGGGCCACGTCGGAATCTACGTGGGCAACGGCTGGATGGTCGACGCGCTCGACACTCCCCATGGCGTTGTGCTTCGCCCTGCCGCGGACCCGCGCCGCGCGCTGCGCCCGGCAGGAGGTTTTGAAGACTCCCAGCACGCTGCCCGCTGAGCCGCTACGAGCCCACCGTTTCGTTCGAGCCGCCGAAGCTCGCCCCGACGCCGCACCGTTTACGGGCGACTCGCGAACGCCCTCGCCACGAAGGCATCGATCATTGCGCGAGCGATGCTGATGGGTGGAGGAAGCGCCGGAAGCGCGTCGGCTTCGAACCAGCTCGCCTCGTCGATCTCCACTCCGTCGACGGCGATCTCGCCGCTGGTCCAGCGTGCATAGAAGCCGACCATGATCTGATGCGGAAAGGGCCAAGGCTGACTGCCGAAGTATTGCGAATCACCCACGCGTAGACCGATCTCTTCGCGTACCTCTCGCACCAGGGTCTCTTCGAACGACTCCCCCGATTCGACGAATCCGGCAACGAGCGAGAAAAATGGCATTCTCGGGCGGTGCGCGAGCAGCAGGCGCCGGTCGTCATGTACCAGCACGATGACAGCGGGCGAGACCGGCGGATAGACATTGAGTCCACACGAGCTGCACGTTTTGGCGCGGTCGCCGGGCTTGTCGACCGTCTCCCGCCCGCAGCGTCCGCAAAACACGTGGGTACGCTCGAAGCGGAGGCGCTGGGCGGCTAGTGACAACATTCCGAAGAGCTCTCGGCTGACGCTCATCAGCGCGGTCCGAAGAGGAACGAAGCGGGTGTCCGGCTCGTTGCCCTGGGCTTCGGCCGTGAAGACGGGCCTGTCCCCCATGGTTCCGATGAACACCGTGCGGATGGGCGACGGCTCGATCGCGTCGAGCGACTCCAAGAGGACCGTCGCTTCATCGAGAAAGACATCGTCGCCGCGGAAGGCGATCCACAACGGGGCCACGCCTGAGCGAGGCGGCGTCCCATTTGCGACGAAAGGTTCCGCCATGAAGGAACTTCAGTGGGCAAGCGCAATCAAGAACGCCGCGCTTCCGCCGGAGGGATCCGTTTGGGACGAGTTGAGGGTTCCCGCGTAAGAACCCGGCGGACCGGCGATCTGGTAAGCATCGCCGCCGGCCATCGATACAGTGCCGTTCGTGTTCTCGTCGAGGAGCGTGAACCCTTTTGAAGGCGTGTATTGGTCCGGCGAGCCAAACGAGTTTCCCGTGGCTTCCAACAGAAGGACGTCATTGGCTTGCGTGGTCGTGACACTCCCCGCACTGATCGGATTTGTCCGAGAGTTCGCGACCGCGAAGACGTCGATGCGGGACGCGCCCACGACCTCAACGGCCAGTACAGTGCCTTCGTCTCCGTAGTCTGGGAACGTCTTGTTCATGCTGAACGTGTGCCCCGTTCCCCCTGCGCAAGCCACGCAGGCGTACATCGCGACGAACGAACCCGCCTCCGTCGAGTAGGGGACCGTCGGTCCAACCTGCGAATACTTGTTTCCCATGTTGTCCGAGACGCTGTCGAGCTGGTGATAGGAGACGAACAGGACGAACGTGCTTCCACTTGCCTGCGTGTTCACGGGCGGCGTCGTCAACGGGCTGTGGCCCAGTCCGTCTACGTCAAACGCCATTGCATGGACCCCGAGTTGGGGTGAGCCTCCGGCGTCGGACGTTCCGGTGGGTGTGGTTCCCGTTCCAGTTCCAGTCGTTCCGGTTGCGGTCGTTCCGGTTGCGGTCGTTCCGGTCGCGGTCGTTCCGGTTGCGGTCGCCGTTCTTCCAGTTTTTCCGGTTGCGGTCGCCACTTTTCCAGTCGCGGTCGCCGTTGTTCCAGCTCCGGTTGGGGTCGTTCCAGTTCCGGTTGGGGTCGTTGCAGTTGCGGTTGCGGTCCCAGTTTGGGCTTCCGTATCCGAGCGGGCTTCCGCCCCAGTCCCCGCTTCGGTTCCACTCCCAGGCGTGCTGGGGCGGTTCATGCGCCCACAGCTCGTCCCCAAAGCGATTGGAAGCAGGAACGAGCTCACCGCTGCCGCTCTATGCCGATCGACGCCTACGCCGCCCCTAAGGAGAGCCCCGGCCAATGCGCAAAGGGAAGACCAACGACCAGCCCCCCGCGCACTCATCGGTTCAGAGTACGCCTCAATCTCGGAGCCGAGCAAGCAGTCGACACATCTCCGGCGACTAGCGGCGCTCGATGGGGAGGCTTTCGATTGCGAGACTCGAGCTCCTTGCTCGCACGGCGCAGCTTCGCGCTGCCTCCCGCCGCTGGACGCGGCGTCGTCCCTATCGAGCCGCCGCCCCTCCGACCGTCCCGAGCCTCCAAGTTGCACCGCCCGCGCCAGGCAATCGCCGGCTTTCAGGCCGCAGCGCCCAAGACGCGGCGAGGATGCCGATGAGAAGGACAGGCGCGACGATGTGGAACGCCCCCCCCGCATTCGCTGCTGACGCCACGACTGCGCCAGAGAGGTCTATGAAAATGCCGGCGTAGGCCCACTCCTTCACGAGCCTCAAGCCGGGCGCCAAAAGTGTCAGGGCTCCGAGCACCTTCCAAACACCGAGTAAGACAATGAAATGCCGCGGGTAGCCGAGGGCAATCATTCCTTGGACGGTTTGCGACACACGAAAAACTTGCGCGGCGCCGCCCGATCCGATGCACACCGCGATGACGACGGTGCAAATCCAGTACGCAATCGTTCTTCCCTTCATGATGCAGGCTCCTTTCTGAAGTCGAGCCCAGGTCAGGTCTGCCGGCGATCGAGAGCGACGATCTTGATGAAGTTTCCGCACGTGTCGTCGAGCATGGCGATGGTCGATCCCGTCACTTTGCTCGGCGGCATGGTGAACGTCACCCCCAGCCCCTTTAGACGGTCGTATTCGGACTGCACGTCGTCCACGAAGAAGGTCGCCGCCGGTTGGCTCTGCCGAAACCGCGCTAGCTGGTAAGCGCGAGCCGCCGGGTCGGTATTGGCTTCCAGCTGCAGATCCGGGCCATCGGGCGCATCGGGCGAGCCGACGGTCAGCCAGCGATAGGCCCCGTTCGAAAAATCCGCCTTCTTCTTGAACCCCAGCACTTCCGTATAAAACCGCAGCGCCTTCGCCTGATCTTCCACGTGGATGGTCATCGTCTGGATCTTCATTTGCGTTCTCCTGTGAGCTGACGTTTCAACGGGCGAGAACGTGACACGGTCGTGTCACAGTGAGTGCTCTCGGTCCGCTATCCCCTGACGAACGAGCGGAGCTGAATGTGACCGACGCATCTCTGAGCGCGCGATTCGAGGCGGACCGTCCCCGTCTGCGTGCGGTCGCGTATCGCCTGCTGGGCTCGACGAGCGACACCGAAGACGCGGTACAAGAGACGTGGCTACGGGTCACGCGAGCCGACACCGGCGCAGTCGACAACCTCGGGGGCTGGCTCACCACGGTGATCACGCGCGTGTGCCTGGACGTGCTCCGCGCGCGGAAGACGCAGGAGAACGCGGCGCCGGCGCTCGTGGCCGAAGGCGCAGTCTCGGCATCCGAGTCGCCCGATCCGGAGCGCGAGATCCTGCTCGCCGACGCCGTAGGCTCCGCGATGATGGTCGTGCTCGACGCCCTGAGCCCTCCCGAACGCGTCGCCTTCGTGTTGCACGATCTGTTCGCGCTCTCGTTCGAGGACATCGGCGTGATCGTGGGGCGCTCGGCGGACGCAACGCGGCAACTCGCGAGCCGCGCGCGAAGACGCGTGCAACGGGCGGGAGAGAGGGAGGAAGAGCTGCCGTCCCAGCGCGAAGTCGCCGAAGCCTTCATGGCTGCTTCGCGCGACGGCAACCTCGAGGCGGTCCTCGCCGTGCTCGATCCCAAAGTCATCCTGCGCGTCGACTCCGCCGCTGTGAAAGCCGCCGCCGCGAACGCGGCGAAAGGGGCCCCGCGTCTCGTCCCCGAAGTGCGCGGCGCCAGCGACGTCGCTCGCGTCTTTCTTGGCAGCGCTCAGGTCGCGCGGCCCGTGCTCGTCGACGGCACGCCCGGCGCCGCGTGGGCGCCCGGTGGCCGCCCGCGCGCGGTCTGGGCCTTCAAGGTGGAGCAAGGCCGCATCGTCGAAGTGCAGTTCATCGTCGACCCGAACAGTATCGCGCGGCTCGAAGTATTGCTTGTTGACTGATAGCGGAGGTGTGACTTGACGTCGTACAGAATGGCCCGGCGATCGTTTCTGCGGGGCTGCGGGGGGTCCGCGGCGCTGCTTCTGCCGCTCCTGCGCGCCATCGAGGCGCGGGCGCAAGGGCTTCCACCGCCTCTGCGCTTTCTGGTGATCCGTCACAGCCAGGGGTCGCCGCTCGATCTCTGGAGGCCCGCGGCCGCCGCCACGACGACCACGTATTCGCTACCCGCGAACAGCGCCGCGTTCGCGCCGCTTCAATCGAAGATGGTCCTCATCGACGGCCTGAACATCGTCTGCGCGAGCCGCCTGGGTGGGAACGCGGGCGCCTATACAGCTGAGGGCGGAACGGTCGCCCTCATGACCGGAGTGCCGACCCTGGGATGGCTAGGCCAGCAAGACCATTGCGCCGGCGGAGAGTCGATCGATCAATTGTTCTTGGACCAATCTCCCGTCCTCGGCGGGGCGGGCGCGCTGATGTCGAATCGGACCGTCTTCGGATCCTTGCAGCTCGCGGCCGACATTCGGTCGGACAGAGATGAGGTCGCGCCGCGGGTGCTCTCGTATCGGCCGCCCAATCTCGCGAATGCGTCCATCGATTCTCAGCGGCAACCGATGTACCCCGAGACCGATCCGAGCACCGCATTCGCCAAGATACTCGGCGGCGCCCTCCCACCGGGAACGGGCGCGGCGAGGTTGCTCACTCAAAAGCTCAGCGTGCTCGATTTCATGCGCAGCGATCTGGCGCGGTTGAGCACGCTCATCCCGTCCTCCGAGAAGGGCAAACTGCTCGCCCACGCGGACGCAATCCAGGCGCTCGAGGCCTCGCTGCGATCCTCCGCGGCGGTGCTTCCCGGCGCGGCGTGTACAGTACCGGCAGCGCCGCCGATGATACTGCAGAACGGCGCGGGGGCGAGCGGTTCGCTAGCACCGCAGGGAGGGACCCGGCTGACGGGGTGCGACTACTACAACGCCGCGGATCCCACGAGCCACCCGCATCAAGTCGTGGGGCGGCTGCACCTCTCGATCATCAAAGCGGCCTTTCTTTGTGACCTGGCCAGGGTGGCGACTTTCGACTGGTCGTCAGGCACGAGCTGGGTGGTTTTCCCTGGCACATTCGATGGGGCGACCCTCCCGGGAGGAGCGGTGTCGTCGCCCCATTCCCCACCGCTCGACGCGTCGGACCCAGCGACCGCCGCCTGGTGGGCCGCCATCGATCGCTTTTACTCCGACCAGACATCTCAGGCGGTCCAGGAGTTCGACGCGGCCACGGACATCGACGGCAGCACGCTTCTCGACAACACGGTCGTTCTTTACGTGAGCGAGGTCGGACGGCGCTGGGGCCACAATCAGCAGAACGTTCCGTTTTTGGTCTTCGGCGGCAAGAACACACGAATCCAGGGGGGAACGTTTCTGAAAGTCGCCGACGGCCCGCTCGGAACGCAGACCGGAGGTCTCACCGGCAACCGTCCCGTGAACGACGCCTGGTTGGCCCTCGCCCCGATCTTCGGTGTCAACCTCGCCACGCTCGGCAGCCCCGCTCAATTCACGGGCGCATTGCCGGGCCTGGTGGCGTGACCCTCGCTTCCCCCCGAAATTGGCCCGAATCGCTGGGCTCGCCTCGCGGCCACGCCGACACTAGAAGTGGACCAGCCCATGGCCTCGCCCGGCCGCGTCCTCGTGTCCCTTCACGTCTCCCCTTGGTCCGAGCGGGCGAAGTGGGCGCTCGATCACCATGGGCTGCCCTACCGCGTCGTCCAGCACATGCCCGTCATCGGCGAGCGTCGGCTGGGCCGGCTCGTGGGACCCGACAAGCCCCAGGCCACAGTCCCAGTGCTGATCGCGGCGGACGAGGTGTTCACCGAATCGTGGGACATCGCGCGCTACGCCGATCGCGAAGGCGAGGGCGAGAAGCTCATCCCCGTCGCGCAGGAGCCCGAGGTGAAGGCGTGGGTGGACCTCGCCGACGAGGGCATGCAGGCCGGGCGCGCGCTGGTCGTGGCGGGGATCCTACGGACGCCTGCGGCGCTCGACGAGCAAATCCCTCCCGCGGTGCCGCGCTGGGTGCGGAGCGCCATGCGGCCGGTGTCGCGGGCGCTGACGAGGGCCTTCGCGCGCAAGTACGCGCTGCCGTTCGATGCGCTCGAGTCAGAGGAACGCAAGGTGCGCTCGGTCCTCGCTCGTCTGCGCGCCGGGCTCTCGACACGCTCGCCGTACCTGCTGGGCGCGTTCAGCTACGCTGACGTCGCGATGGCGACCCTCCTGCAGGGCGTCGCTCCGGTGGACGACCGGTTCATTCGCCTGGGCACCGGCACGCGCGAGGCATGGACGAACCGACGCCTCGCCGCGGACTACGTCGACCTGGTGCAGTGGCGCGACGCCCTCTACGTCGGCAAGCGCCCGGCCCCCGCGCGCGTGTGACGCCTGGCGCGGGGGCTCGTCGCGGAGCGGAGAGCGATGCGATAGGAGCTCGAAGAACTTCGGCCCAACCGCTACATCCGCCATTGCGATGGCGCCAGGAGGTGGCGGGAACCCGTCTCCTTAGGTCGGCTCGACGCGATGGCCCGAACGAGGCACGCTCATGACGTCATGTCGACCGCCCGCGGCGACAGCCCCGGACGCGTTCTGACCATCGACGCGGCGATCGATCACGCACGCAGACCAGGTAACGCCGACGGATGATGCTCGTTTTCAACCCGAGCGCGCTCGGCGATCTGCGCCGGATCGCGCTCTGGTACCGGCGATGTCGACGGCCACCCTAACAGGCCCTCTTCTTCACGGCTTCGGCGTGACTTGAAGGTCGCGTGCGGCCTTCACCGCCAGAAGGTCCATCGCCGCAGCCGTGCCCCCCGCACCGCCACCGCCAAGCTGGATGTCCGGCGTCTGTCGCTGAGCGCCGTATGCGGTGGCCCAGGCCCCCATGACTTTCACGTAGGCGTCGATGCGCTCCTGCAGGTTGTTGTTCGCCTGGACGGCCAGTCTCTTGGCGTCGGCATCGGCCTTGGCCGTCGTCACGGTTTGCTGCGCATTCAGCCTGGCCGTTTCGAGCGCCAAGGCGGCCACTTCTTTGTCCTTCTCGGCTTGGGTCACAGCGACCGCTTTGTCCTTCTCGGCCGACGTGACCGCGGTGGCCTTCTCGACCTCTTGGTCCCATTTCGCTTTTGCGGCGGCCGCCTTGCCCTGTTGCTCGACGGTCAGCGTGTCCTGCTCGGCCTTCCTCGCGTTCACGATCGCCTGTTGGACCGCCATGATCGCCTCTTGCTGTTGCTTGATCTGAGCCTCCACCACCGGGTCGTAGTCGATCCCGTTGATGGTGATGTTCGAAGCGCTCATCCCGAACCGTTGGATGGGGCTCTCTTCTTCGCGCTCGATCCCGTTCGGAAAGTGGTCGTTCTGCTTGGGGCGCACGATGTCGACCACCTTGTCTTGGCCAGTGAGGGGGTCGGTCGTCTTGACCTGCTCGTGCTCGGTCCGGTAGACGCCAAACTGGATCTGGTCGGTGATGTAGTTGATGAGGTCCGCGCGCTTCTCCGCGTAGCTCTCGCGGCTGCTCATCAAGGGGCCGCTCATGTAAACGCCCTTGTTGACGACCTGGCGCACCAGCTCGTGGTCGATGGCCTCCATCGAGTGGTACGTCTGGTGGACCGTGATCATCTTGTTCTGGTCGTTCGGGAGCGTGTACCGGAGCGACCCGGAGATGTTCCCGTGTCCACCGTCGTTGAAGCGGACCTTGATGCTGTCGTCGGTCTTCTTCCCCTCGTCTTCCTTGGCGGAAAACCAGAGCTGCGCAGATCGCTTGTAGCGCGTCACGGCGCCCCACAGCACGGCGTGGGGGCCGGGCGTGTCCCAGACATGCAGCTGGCCGCCGACGAGGTCCTGCTTGATGACGATCTCGTCGGCCTGGACGGTGATCAGCGTCCCGGATAGCACCCACACCGCCACTATGAGCGCAATGACGCCGGCCGCGATTCTGGAACCAAGCCTGACGAGTAGATTCGAGTCATTCGTGGCCATGTCGTTTCCCCTTCTCAATCTGTTCGTCGAGGGATCCCGTGGGTTCCTCATCTTTGACAACCCGGTCGCCCGGGTTGCCGCGGTCATCCGTCAGGGCTTCCTCGTACAAGCGTTCGTACACCCTCTCCGCCTCGCGGTTCACCCTCGCGGCCTCGGCCTCCAGTTTCGCGATCCGCAGACGCTCATGGGCCTCGGCGAGCGGGTCCCTTCGGCGCCACCGCGCACCTTTCGAGAGTCGATAGATCGGCAAGCCCACCGTCAGAAGGACAACTCCGACCGCGATGGCGAGCAAGATGTCTTCGAGCAGCATGGAGCCTGGGAACCTCTACACCCGAATGACGAGCGTGGCGTCGCTCACCCACGGCTATTGCTTCGTGAGGGTCTCCACGAACGTTGGCGGTGAAGGCGGGCTGCCTGGGATTGCCGAGTAGCGAGGATAGAGAACGAGGTCCGTGGCCGTCGCCGTGAAATAGGGCCCCTCGTCACCGCCGCCTCCGGACTGCGGCCAAACGCAGCCCGGAAGAAACGAGGCCTTCCCGTGCGCCATTGGGCGGAGCCAACGAAGAACTGCCGCACGCGGACACGACACAATCTCCACGACGCTCGGCTACGAAGGTGGCCGAAGACCTCTCGGGCAAGATTGGCGAACCGTTCCCGCCGCTACCGGTCGCGCTGCTGACTGCTCAGCCGAACGGCCCCTCGCCGATAGCAAGCCCGCGAAAACACCTGGTCCGGCACCCGACTTTAGCCCAGGTCTAAGCTCACCCTCCCAAATTGGGCCTGAAGTTGCGGAGAGGGCGGGATTCGAAAGCGCAGAGAGTGCTGAATTCACGGCGATTCGCGTCGACTCACGTGAGGATGACTCTGCGCGAGTTGACGTAAGTGCGCGTGAGCAGGTCGTGATTGGGCCAAACGAAATGCACTCGGCAGCGGGTCCCCTGACCGTCGAGGACGCGCTCGCGATCGCCCTCGCTCGGGCGTCGGCCGCTCACGAATGGGGAGTCGTCGCGCAGCTCGCGCGCGAGCTCGAGGCGCGACGCTTGGGCGCCGCGGGCGTGCGTTCGCTGCTGGATGAGCGCGGTCGCTATCTGGGGAAGGAGTAAGGGCTGTCCCTACGATCCGCGCCGACTGCCCGCTCGCCACGGGTTTCGGCCCCTTACGCCTTGCAGCGGCGGAACCTCTGCGTACCGCGAGATCGCGGCTTTTCCCGAGGATCGTGCAGGATGACGCGCTCGATCGGGTCGGTTTGCTAGAATGAGCTTGTCCCATGCAGCACTCGCCCTGGCGTGACCGCATCGTCTCCGATCCCCTTGTGTGCCACGGGCGGGCGTGCGTCCGCGGAACGCGGATCCCCGTCTCGGTCGTTCTCGACAACCTCGCCGTGGGACAGGCGCCGGAGGCCATAGTGGCAAGCTACCCGTCCCTGACGGTCGAAGACGTGCACGCGGCAATGCAGTACGCGGCGGAGCTCGCGCGCGAACGCGTCATCCCGTTCGAACACGTCGGCACGTGACGAACTTCAAGACCGACGAGAACCTTCCCGTCGAAGCCGCTGCGCCGTTGAAGCAACACGGGATCGACGCGGCGACGGTGCTCGACCAAAAGCTCGGAGGGCGTCCGGACTCGGACGTCGCGGCCGTCTGCAAATCCGAGGGGCGCGCGGTCCTGACGCTGGATCTCGAGTTCGCGAACATTGATGCATACCCGCCCGCGGAGTACCCGGGCATCGTGGTCTTGCGTCTCGCTCGCCAAGACAAGGCCGAGGTCCTCCGCGTGCTCGCCAGCCTCGTGCCGCACTTGGTCGGAGTGGACCTTTCGGGACGCCTCTGGATCGTCGAGGCGACCCGAATCAGGGAACGGACGTAGAGGCCTTACGCGCTCGTTGGGCCGATCACATCGGCTCCGGCAGTTGCCGCCCTGTCCTTATCATCGACGAGGCGCAGGAAGCCCTACTACGGCGTCGCGTGATCGGGAGATGCCGAGATGCAGTTGCCCACCACGAGAGCGCTGCCTCTTTTTGGCGACGATTTCCTCGCCGATACTGATCGGCTCGACCGTGGTCTGCTCGTCGGATGCCCCATCGCCCTCGGCGCGCCTATGACCACCGCATCAAGGAGCAGATCATCCGCGCGGGAAATCCGGACCTGCTCCCGGCGTTCGGGATCCCGCGTTCCACGGCGATGAGCTGGATCCGTCGTGGCCACCGGGAGGTCGTCTCGCTCGACCCTCATGATGACGGCAAGCCCGCTTTGCGGAAGCGCGTCGCCAAACTCGAACGACGGATCGCAATACTCACGGCAGTCCTACGGCTCGTGCTCGCCCTGCTACGCGTCTCTGGCTTCAAGCTCGAACTCTCGCGAGTTCCCGATGCCGCCGGCAAGCGACGCTTGCTGGGCGCGATCGAGCATGCCCGGCGATCCATGCCGCTGTCGGCGGCGCTCCGCGTTCTCCGACTGTCGGCGGCCCGGTACCACGCCTGGGCCCGAGGGGACGGCGTTTGCAGGCTCGACGATCGACCCAGTTGTCCGCGATTGGTGGTGCAGCGACTGACGTACGGCGAGGTCGAAGCGATCGGCGACATGGTCCAGTCCACCGAGCATCGCCACATGTCCATCCGGGGGCTCGCGCTCTACGCCCAGCGCGCCGGCAAGGTCTTCGCGCATCCGGGCACCTGGGGCAAGCTGGTCCGGGAGCGAGGCTGGCGACGGCCGCGGCTCCGTCTGTATACGGCCAAGCCGAAGATCGGACTGCGGACCCATGCTCCGAACGAGGCCTGGCACATTGATGTCACGATCATCAAGTTGCTCGACGGGACGAAGGCGTACGTTCACGCCGTCATCGACAATTTCTCCAGAAGAATCCTCGCGTGGACATGCGCCGGCCGGCTCGACCCGATGAACACGGACGACGTGCTCACCCGGGCGGCCGCTCACCTCGTGGCATCGACGAACGTGTTCATGGACTCCGGCGTCGAGAACCTCAACGGCGACGTGGACCCGCTCTTCGAGCGCGGCGCTCTGCGGCGCGTCATCGCTCAGATCGACGTGACCTTCTCGAACTCGCTCATCGAAGCCTGGTGGCGCTCCCTCAAGCATCGTTGGCTGTTCCTGCATCCGCTCGACAACCTCGCGACCGTCTGGAGGCTCGTCGAGTTCTACGTGACTGAGCACAACGAGCGAATCCCCCACGGCGCGTTTGAAGGGCAGACACCCGACGAGATGTACTTCGGTCGCGGCGGTCAGGTCCCCAACGACCTCGCCCTCCGGCGACGCGAGGCGCGCCAGCAGCGCCTGGCGCGCAACCGTCATGTGGCTTGCGCCGCGTGCCCCCGGGGTTTGCCACTGCAGAGCGAAGACGCCGCCGTATGAAGCGTATGCCGGATTCGCCGCAAAATGGCAGCAAACGCAATTGCATCGCTTCAGCTCCAAGAGGTTCGACGCCATAGCAGGGCAAGATCGTTGGAGTTTCGATGCGAGTGGCTTGCCGCGAGCGTGCGGGCCGCAGACGTCCCGCTGCTCACGCACGATGTCGCGTCTTCATTTGACTGGGCACCAGCACACCGCCGTAGCGAGCGCGTACCTTGGCGGTGCAATGATGGTAGTGAGCCGTGCGATGAATTCGAGGCCGCGATGACGCCGAATGTTCCTCGGCCGCGGCTCACGTACTTCAGGCGATAGATGACCATGCCGCCATCAGAACTGACCGGCCGGTAGCAGTTCCCCGCGGATCCCAACTTCCGGACCACAATCATGCCCTGAGCCCGGCAGAAGTCGAGCAACTCCTCGTCGCCCAAAAGCGACCCCTCGTTTTCCGCCCGTCGGCGTGCGGGACATACGTGCGCACGGAGCCCCCCGTGGGACGGGCCGGTGCCGATGCGGTGCCGGCGGCACCGATCCGCCGCGCGGCCAGCGTGGTCACTGCCGCCACAAGCCTGATGCATAGGCCGCCACAAATAGTGGACTCTGTGGACACAGAAGTTGGCAATCAAGGGTGCCCCAGGAACACCGCGTCCTTCCTTCGCGATTCGCCAACGTTTTGGCGTCGAACCGAGTCTTCGGCCCCGCTGGCGCGCACCTTGCGATGTGTCAAACGCATGGCGCTAGCCGCGCTGCCGCCCCCCGGAAGAGGAACTGCCATGTCTCAGCGTGCATTCATTGCCATACCCGCCGCCCTCTGCCTCGCGTCCGTCAGCGCCTGCGCGACCGACGTGATGACATCCGAAGAGCTGGCGCGTTCGTCGGAGGCCGTCACCTCCTGCCCGAACGACTCGACCAGCGGACAAGAGCTCGCTGCCGCGACGATCGCGTTCAACCTGATGGTCGCCGCGGCGGAGCAGGCGCAGGCCGACGGAAACCTGCTCGCTGCCCGGTCGATCCTGGCGCCGCAGCGGTATACGTACTTGGCTGGCACCACTTGCAATTCGTGGGAGTGCCTCGGCCCCGGCATCCAGTTCGACACGAGCGATCCCCTGTATTCCCACGTGAACGCCAAAATGCAGGCGATTCTAACCCTCGGTCAGACCGACGCCACCGTGGGGTCCTACCTCGCGAACGGCTTGTTCTTCGCCCAGAAGTTCACCAACGGCAAATACTATCCGTCGATCTTCTCGATTCCGGCGCTCGCGCAATTCAAGACCGGCCAGAGCTCGACGGTCCACCTCTCGGACTCCACCAGCTCGAACAATAGTCACTACGTGACCCTCACAAGCGGTTCGTGGTGCACATCGACGGCCGTGACGTTGTCGGAGTCAGTGAGCGATACGTCGAAGTACCTGCCGATCTCGTTCCCGCCCGTCAGCGACTGGCGAAGCGCTCCGTCGGCTTACACCGGCGTCACGGGGGGCACCGCCGAAGGCCAAACGATCGACAACGCGAACGAGTCGTTTACGCCGTACATGGGCCGGACCGGCTCCAACCCGTACCTTCTGGTCTCGATCAACGGCACGCCCCAGAACTGGGCCTTCGAGAGCTTCAATCCGACCAACTGCTGGAACAATCCGTCGGCCACCTGCCGTTCTTCGCTGATCATCGACCCGGTTCCGTACGCGGAGCCCGGCTCGCAATTCGACCCGAACAACAATCTCCTCGGGACGCAGGCCAACCCGTTCGTCATCAACTCGAACCTGCTCTTGGCCGACGCCACGCACGCCTCGCAGTGGGCGACCCGCTCGGTCAACGGCGTTCAGCAGTGGGGAACCTTCTCGATCGCGATCAGCCGCGGCGGGATCACGATGTACCAGTACTCCCAAAAGTACTGATCCGAGGGCTTGGCTCACCGTCGCAGGCGGTGGTCCGTAGACGCACGGCGTTTCCGGTCATCGCTCAAATCATCCGAGCTGAGGGAGACGACGGATCTGGAAGGAAAATCGATCCGCGGGCGACTCGTTGTATTTCTTGGACCCCGACTGACACAAGCTCGAGACCACGTCGGCGACCTGCGAACGCGTCTGGAGTCTAGTTGTGAGCACCCGTACGACGGCCTGCAGCTGTTCGACGAGTGACCTACGGTAAGCTCGGGGATTTGCGGTCGGGCCCGTTGCCGTCAGAGGGTTACTCGACCCACAGTAGGGCCCACGAGCCATAAATGGTTCGCGTCAAGCGCCCCGAGGCGAGTTGAGCACTTCCCGCACTTTTTGCGCCATTGATTCGGGGGTAAACGGCTTTTGAAGGAAC
>Ga0265313_10001455_pt1 | contig 22098 bp, 24 predicted proteins | sample 4123metaG_FD_203122 | JGI IMG/M metagenome (GOLD analysis project Ga0265313, IMG submission 203122) | Rhizosphere microbial communities from Carex aquatilis grown in University of Washington, Seatle, WA, United States - 4-1-23 metaG | ecosystem: Host-associated > Plants > Roots > Rhizosphere >...
CGGACACCCAGGCCACGCAGACGACGCTTCACAACATCACCATAGGCGGCATCACGGTGTCGCACGAGATATTCAGGTGCCTGATCCCAAGGAAATGCCTCGACAAACTGTTGAGCGATCCACTCCGGAGTCGGATGAGCCGTCACCGCATGATGAATCAACCTCCGCCGCCCGTGACCCAGGATGACCAAGCCATAGATCAATTTGAAGCCGATCGTCGGCACGACGAAGAGATCGGCTGCCGCAATCCCGTCCGCGTGGTTGCGCAGGAAGGTCTTCCACCCCTGCCCCGGTCGTCTGGTACGCCGGATCATGTACTTGGCGACTGTTGATTGGGCGATCTTGATGCCGAGCTTGAGCAGTTCGCCATGGATCCGCGGTGCGCCCCACAAGCAGTTGGCCCGGCTCATCTCCCGGATCAGCTCTCGGATCTCGAGGGACACCGTGGGCCGGCCCGCTCTGGAACGCGACTTCCAGCGCCAAAACGCCCTGAATCCCTGTCGATGCCACCGGATCAGCGTCTCAGGTCGGATGATCGCGACGGCATCCAATACGGCCGGGCAGAGCCGATACAGCCAGACGAACACCAGCCGATCCAAATTGGACAGTCGAAGGCGTCTCGGCACCCGCCGACCCACAATATTTAGCTGGTGACGGAGCACCATGTTCTCCGCTTGGAGCCGCCGGTGCGATTTCAGGAACGACGCCAGCCACCTGAACAGAAGTCCAATCCAGGCCACCATGGCGCTGGATCATGCCATGATCCGCCAGCTCACAAGCGATCTCGCGTCAGACGGAGTTTTCGGTAGCCACAGGGCTTGTCCCGGCCATCCACGCTTCGCGGCGTGCCTGCAACGTGGGTGCCCCGGCAAACCCGGGCATGACGCTGAGAGAGCTGGGGCAACCCAGTCATATTCAGCCCGCCGCTACCTGCTCGGCCTTCTTCACCAGCACCTCGGCTTCGCGGATTGAGGCCAGGTTGATGAGGCGCCCATTGAGGGCGACCGCGCCTTGCCGGCCTTCTGGGCCTCGGCCAACCAAGCCCGCACGCATTTGGCTCTACGAAAGGACGCACCGGTCAGCCGCTCCATCGAGCGACTTGGCCGGATCATTGCGGAGCCCGCGGTCGGTGGCCTGCATCATCGCTATGGGCGAATCCAATTTTGGGCAGGCACAGGTAGCTGATCAGCAGCATCTGAAGTGGAAATCCAGCATCGATTGATGGCCTGTCCCTGTCGGAAACCCTACGCGGCTGGCGCTCGTTGATGAATCGGGTGATGCCTCCTGTCACCCCATCGCCGTCACTTCCCTGGCGCATCCGTGCCCGTGGCGGAGCCGTGCACAGCATTAGGATCAGACATTGAATCGGCAACTCGGCCGCAATTCATGCGCCTGCCCCTGCAAATCGTCAAATCATGCTCTGTGGCGCACCCCACCGACAGGCGGCGCGATGTTATGCGAAGAGAATGGCTCAAGTTTCACGGGGAGCTGCCGTGGCGCGTTCAGAGACGCTTAAAAAAGGACACGCATTGGAATGCCTGCGGCTTGCTGCAGATTGTCGGAACTTGGCACAAGAGGTTGACACGCCGATTCTCAAGATGCATTTCCTGCAGATGGCCGACACGTGGGCCGCCCTGGCAGATCAATCGCCCGGTGTGCTGAAAGGGTCGAGCAATGCAGTGCTTGCCCAGAACTAAATCGGACCGACTTGGCCCATGCTTGATCGTCACAGGCACTAGTTGGCATCGCACCAACAAGATTCAGCTACGCAGCCCGACTTCAGGGATAGTGACGCACCCAGTTCGACTTACGGTTCGAATTCGGCAAGCCCGTGGCATTTCCAATTTCTAGATCCGCGGCTTGCGGCCAGCAAAGACCCCGCTGACAGCAGTCTAGTTCTTGCGTCCTGCGGTATTGCCCTGAACTGCCGTGAAGGGGGTGTCAAGAAAGCATCGAACCGCTCCTTTACGATAGAGTAACACTCGCATGACGCATCTTCGAGACCGCGTCGGTTAATGATTTCAATCCTCCCCCGACGATAGCGGATGAGGCCGGCGGCTTGCAGCGATTGCGCGGCAAGCGTTACCGATTTCCGGTTTGCGCCGAGCATGTTGGACAAGAACTCGTGCGTGTAGGTCAAGACCTCGCCGTCTGCCCGGTCATGCATCATCAGTAGCCATCGGCAAATCCTTTCTTCGGTCGTGTGCATGGCATTGCAGGCCACCGTTTGCTGGACCTGCGACAAGAGCGTCTCCGAATAGCTGACAAACAAATTGCGCACATGCTCGCTGTGCTCGAATTCTCGCCGTACTATCTCAATCGGGCAACGGACCATGCCACCTTCGAGTTGCACTAGGCATCGGTTGAAGGAGACCCGGCTGTACATTGCCGCGAAGAGGCCGAATGCGCCTTCGCGCCCTATGTTCGCGGTCTCGATGGCGGTCCCACTCTCCAGGACCGTCAGCAGCGAGAGGACAGCGCCTTCAGGAAAATAGACGTGCTTCAGAGGGCCACCCGCCTCACACACGATGGCCCCAAGCTTCAAACCTACCGTCTCAAGATGGAAGCTGATGCGTTCGCGGCTCGGCTTCTCCAACGCGGCGAGCAGCCGGTTGCCTCGCGTAATATCTCGCGGCGTCCCGGCCATCGATGTCGCCTTCGGCATTATTGCCCGCCGCAGCCGCTATTCGCCCTCTGGCCGCACGATGGCACGAACGGGCCGGCCGTGGCACGGCCGATGAGTTGTTCATTCCCAACGATAGAGCGTATTCCTTCGACCACTACGGATCGGAAAATGGGATTTAACCATTGGTGCTATTCTAGTTTCTGAGAGGCGCCACGTCCATTTCCTCAGCGCATCCTTTGCGGGACCGACCGTGTTCCGGACCTTGCCGGAGCCTTTCAGCTTGTCGTCACCCGTGATCCTGTGGCCAAGCGACTCCGCTAGATACTGAGCGATGGGTTCAATCGTCGGATAGGAAATCTGACTCGTGGTTCAATCTCGCCATAGGCTCGACGAAGATTGTGCCAACATCGATCCACCGTTCTCCGGGCCGACGAGCGCACGTTATGCAGGGCACGTACTCAATTCTTGCTTCGGCAGGCCTCTCTTTTGTAGGCGGGCAGGAGCGCATCGTAGAACATGTAGGTGCCTGTCGACGCTCCCGAGGGAGCCGCTCGCATCGGCCGACGTATCGACGATTTCGCTCTCGATCCATTGCTGGAGAAACTCCGCTTCCCCCGCCTTTGCTAGTAGCAGGAACCCCTCGGAATCAGTCTCAGCGTGATTCCCTAGTTCACTCTCGCTCATCAACGAATCGCGCGCGATTTGCTCCAAACGAGTTTTGAGTGATTCGAAGTCGGTCAGTGCCTGCTTCCTCTATGCAGAATGCGCAAGCCTTCAATCGATCGGCCTACCGCACGCCATCGACGCAAGCCACCGGGCCCTACGCCTTGCGCGGCTCAGCGAGCAGCAGGCGCCCTACATGCCTATCGCGCGCAATACAGCGTGAGCACATCGATGCCGACAGCGATGTTTATCCGCCGCGAAGCGTATCCTTCAACCCGCCTACTGCGCTCTGCGCTTTGCCCACGGCCTTGTCGGTTTTGCCTTCGGCCTTGAGCTTGGCATCGCCGGTCAGCTTACCTGCTGCTTCCTTGACGGCACCCTTCGCCTGATTGGCCGCACCTTTGATCCGATCCTTGTCCATGTGACTTCCTTTTCTGCTGCAGAATCAACAACTGGTGAGTTACCAGAAAGGCTCTGCGCAAAGGCCGATACTGTCTGTACAAAATTGATCACCTGCGTCGACCCGCCAACGCGGGCCAATTGCGAAATCGGACCGGGAGCAAGGGTGACCCGCCCGCAAGTGCGCAGCCGGGTTCTATGAACAGCAGAATGATCATTTGGGCGGGTTGGGGACCCGCAGAGCGCCGCCGAAGCAGATCCTAATGGCGCGATGTTTGCTGATCGTTAATTTACATTAACGATGGCGTCTCCTAAACTGCGGCTGAATTCAATGGCTTGTGCCTAGCTGGGCAGTTTCCGGAAAGTGGGCCATGAAAGGCGCCAAGGCGAAGAAGGCGAACGGATCGCGGAAGGCTGTAAAGCTGCCGGAAGTGCCCGGATTCGATACCAAATCCTACCTGGCATTAATCGGCCCCGGGCGGTCATCTCAGACGTACAAGCCTAAGAAAATCGTCTTTCGGCAAGGCGACCCTGCGGATGCCGTGTTTTATATCGAGAGCGGAAAGATCGAGCTGTCGATTGTGTCCGCGCAGGGCAAGCAGGGCGTCATTGCGATACTAAGCGCGGGCGACTTCTTCGGCGAGGGATGCCTCGCGGCCCAGCCGTTGCACATGGCTTCGGCCATCGCACTCGCGGAATCGACGATCATCCGGATCGAGAAGGCGGCCATGATTCGGGCGCTTCATGACGAGCCAACCTTTTCCGAGATGTTCACGGCATTCCTCTTGTTGCGGAACGTTCAGTTCGAAGAGGATCTGGTTGATCAGCTGTTCAATTCCAGCGAGCGGCGACTTGCGCGCGTCCTCCTCCTCCTCCTTGCGAACTTTGGCAAGGAGGGAAAGTTGGAGCCGATTATTCCCAACATCAGCCAGGACATCCTGGCGGCAAGGGTCGGAACGACGCGCTCCCGAATCAACGCCTTCATGAACAAATTCCGCAAGCTCGGCTTCATCGAATACAACGGAGACTTGAAGGTGCACAGCGGGCTCTTAAGCGTCATTGTTAACGATTAGGGGCACGATGCGCTGGCAACCGACGGAGAAAATGCGTCTGGGAGCAAGTGCTTGCCGCATATCTGACCTGGGCGGATCCCGCGCACGGGTGTTGCGTTCCAATCGGGCCCTGCATTAGCGGGTGTCTTTGGACGGTGTCGATTCCACAGGAAAGATCGTGACCCATAAGGGTCGTAGATTGGCGTTTCGGGATAGCAGTCGAATTGGTAGAACTCATGATCCGGTCTTGGAAAGGCTCTCCGCACCAAGGGAGCACTACCCACCCAAGGTTCATCCACATTTGGCGCATCAGAAGGAAGCTTTGCGCGGCCACCGTCCAAAGCCCATCACTCCATTGAGGGGGGAGGAATTCGCTAGTCACTTTCGCGCCTCTCAAACGCCACGCCGGTTCACGCAGAAGGCTCTGAACCCTGCCGGTGCCGGCAAATTACGGTCTCCGGACGGATGATCGTCACGACATCCGCCACGACCGGACACAGGCGATGGAGCCAGACGAAGATCAGCCGGTCCAGATTGGACAGCCGCAAACGCTTCGGTGCACGCCGCCGTAGGATGTTCACCTGATGGCGAAGAACCAGATTCTCAGCTTCGAGGCGGCGGCGTGAACTCACCCGCGAGCAAAGTCAATACACCGTCAATTCGAACAGTCCCAGCCGAAGGCCATGCCGGTCCGAAACAGCGCAATCAGTGCGCGTCTTGACCTGTGGGACTATCTTGTTGTTGCTGAGTAGGACCATGGACAAAGAATTCAGGTTTCACGGTTGCCGCTGTCCAAGTAGCTACCGTAATAGCCGCGGCCGCAATTAGAACGGTATGGCCGATCAAGCTAGCGGCCAAGAACGTGTAACTTCCGGTCGCCACCGCAAATGCCACGGCCCACATAAAACCCAGTGCCTGCAAAACATAGTGGCGGATGGCAACATCAGGAATGTTACGAAGAGGACTCACTTCGTGGTTGAACACAAAATCCCAACAAAAGACAACGAACTTTCCTACAGGCGTAAACATGGGTCGCATTCTCCAATGATTGAGGATTGAAACTGGAAGAACGGGCCACCTGCCTTGACGGCAGGCGGCCCACCTCTCTTCGCAGCACCAATCGCTACGCGGCCTGCGGAAGAACCACGCTGTCGATCACGTGGATCACGCCGTTCGACGCTGCGATGTCGGTGGCGGTGAAGCGGCTTGGAAATGCTTTTGGCTGACAGCGATCGGTGCTGAAGTTGATAGAGATCAATTCTTTTCCACACGCTCAGCGCAATGTTGAACGGTGGAACAGAAAGTCTGCGAGTGTGGGGCACTCTACCGGCGGACAGAAACGATACTTCCAAGCCACGGCAGAGGTGCCCACTGGTGCGTTGCCTGCGACAGGCTCCTAGAGACGTGGGAGGGTAAGATTTTGCCATCGTTCAAGCTCTTTAGACTGCCCTCCGTAATGAAGGATTAGCCTAACTTGGTTTGTCGCCAAGCGTAATCAGCGCAGGCAATCTCAAGCATGGCACAGAAATAGACTCGGCCCCATGGGCAGGGAAATGGTCGGACTGCACTGCTCGCCGGGCCAGCAACGCACTGCCATCCGATAGCCATGACTGCCCGGCGGTGGTCAGCTGGATTTTTTGAGCGCCCGCGGCCTTTCCTTGCTGGCGCCCATAGCAGCCTTCCACTTTTCGTCGGCGATCCAGGCTTTCGCGTCGGCCTCCCGCTCGAATGAGGTTACGGTTCGGCGCGCTTCATCGGGGCTGGTGACTTCGAACGCGAAGCTGCTATCCCGCTGCCAGATGACCTTGTACGTGTTCGCGGACATGGCGCCAGTATGGGCCGGTCAGGTGAGATAGCAACACGGGCGCCGGCCGGTGCTACGGTGTTCGGTGGCAATTCGGGCGAATGCGCCGGAGAGTCACCAGCGTCAGCGTTGTTGTCACCTTCCTATTTGCGAGGAGATTGAGCATGCCCGCAACAGCCAAATCGCTTGTGGCCGCTGCGCTTCTCTCGATTGCGATAGTCACCTCGATCGAGACTTTAGCCAGTGCCCAAAGTGGCGTGACGGCAGGATTTCTCAAATGCAACGTCGCCGGGAATCTGAGCTTTATTTTCGGTTCCTCGCGCGCCGTCAGTTGCAGTTATGACGCAGGCCCCTTCATTCCAACCGATCACTATGTGGGGAACATCAACAAGTTTGGCGTCGATATCGGCTTCCAAATGAACGGCGTCATACTCTGGGGAGTAATCGCGCCCGGCGGTTACGTCGGTCCCGGCGCCCTTGCGGGCCAATACGGTGGCGTTACAGCCGCCGTTGCGTTGGGCCTTGGTGTCGGCGCCAATGTCCTCCTCGGCGGATCCCAGAACAACATCGCCTTGCAGCCGCTCAGTGTCGAAGGCATGCAAGGCTTAAACATCGCAGCCGGCATTGGCGCGCTTACGCTGTATCGCGCGCAATAGCCATGTAGGGCACCGAGCGCTAGCACGCTAGCCGTGGCGGACCAGCGAGCCAAAGGTGAACAGGACGATGGACGGCCCGGGAGCCGTGTCGGGATTGAGGCATGCGCGGTGTGGCGAGGCAATTCGCGCCAGTCGAAGGCCAACGCCCTCAATCCGCCATATTCGGGCCTATCCTTAAATCAGGAATCTACCGATTGCCCAAGGGAGAGTTCACAATGGCAAGAGCCAATAGCCTTATCCGTCGGGCGACTCAAACCGCCATTGCGGTGATGGTCCTGGCAGTTGTTCCCCTTACGCTAGGCTATGCGGATGAATGGCGCAGCCACGGCGGATTGAGCGGCGACCACGATTGGCATGGTGGGGGATGGGGGTATGGCGGAGGATATGGCGGAAGCAGTTTCAGCCTGTTCTTTGGCGCCCCAGGCTACTATGCGCCGCCGCCGGCCTACTACTATCCGCCGCCGACCTACTACTCCCCGCCTCCGGCATATTACGGCCCACCGCCATCGTACTACGGGCCTCCGCCATCGTACTACGGGCCTCCGTCTGGCTATTAGCGGCCCGAGCCCGAATTTCAGTTCAATCGATCGATAGGATGTCGCTTTTACCTCGAAGCCTTAGGCTAGGCCGACGGCAATTCGGGTGGCAGGAGACTGCTCCGTGGCCGCTTTTACCGCGAATGAAGTGTTCACAGACATCGACGAAATCGCCCATTCCGGCGACCCACTTAGAGAACGCCAGGCGAGAGCGGAGATGCGCATCAACGAATTTGAATCCGATCTCGCAAAACGACATTTGCCGCTGGTCGTTGCGGAGAAGATCCGAGGCGATCTGCAAAGCAAACTCGAAGGAGCAATTAGAAACCCCGACGTGATAGACGACTTCGACGCCGTATTCAGATCTGCCCTCGACAGGCTTAGCGGTGAGGGGCGTTGAGCCCAAAGAAAAGCCCCGCTCGGGGGCGGGACTGAGGGTCACGATACTTGGCGTCAGAGAGGCGGCCGCCTTTCACCGCGAAACCTAGGTCAGCGCATCCGCGGCTGCCAACCCCGCTGAGGCCAGCGCGCACATCCGTGCGAGCAAAATACGGTGTGCAATCCGGAACTGCGGATAGCCGCTTGCTCGGCTATGGATTCGGAGGAGGCCACATCTGGCTTCTCGAAAGGTTCGAAATGTCAACTCTTCGCAGAATGCTTCTGCCAGCGATCTTGCTTGGATTACTGGCTGGTTGTGCATACTCCGATCCGTACGGCAGGCAGGGCTACGGGAATGGGTATGGCGACAATGGCTATAACAACGGCTATGGCAATGACTATGGCCAGAACGGCTATAACAACGGCCACAGCGATTATAACAGCGGTTACAACGACAGCTACCGCAATAACCGTGAATATGGCTACAATCGAGACAACTGCTGGATACTTTGCGGCTAGTTGCGAGTAGCGGACCGTCAGCGGCCGCCGCGCTTCGGCCTAATTTCTGACCGGGCGCCCAGATGCGATGGCTTCGGGGGCACCTGCAACTGCGGGGGCTAACCCCGTCGAACATTAGGTTGGATCATCTTCGGTTATGCCAACCGCCGCGGCCCGGGATTCTTGCGCCGTCAAGTCGGTGGCTCCGGCCCCGATCATGTCACTGGCCACGGCCCGAGATCACCGCAGAAGCAAGACGACCAAAACAATCAGAACAACGAGGCCGACGCCGCCGCCTCCGTATCCATAATGGGCGGGCACATAGCCCGTGTAGCCACCAAAGAATGAGAGGACGACGAGGACGAGCACGATTATAAGCAGAAGTCGCAACATGGCCGAATTCCCCCCGGTACTGCGGGTTACTATGTCAGCTCCGCCAACGGGAGTAGCCGTAACCACCGCCGCCAAGCAACAGAACTACTAACAGAACTATCAAGATTGTGGACATTGCTTACCTTCCATTCGGACACCTGCCTGGTGCCGTATACCGATGAACCCTATTTGCCGCGGACCGCATCCTTCAACCCGCCAACAGCGCTCTGCACTTTGCCCACGGCCTTGTCAGTCTTCCCTTCGGCCTTGAGCTTTGCATCTCCGGTCAGCTTGCCTGCCGCTTCCTTGACCGCGCCCTTGGCCTGATTGGCCGCGCCTTTGATCCGATCCTTGTCCATGTGATTTCCTTTCCTGATTTGACGTCGGGGACTGGTAAGACGGGCGCAAGGATCTGCGCGTTGACCGGTACTGTCTGTACAAAATTGCTCACCAGAAAGACTTATCAACTGGCCTCACCTACGATCGTACTCGAGAGTCTCAATTTGGCGTCGCCCGCGGTTTCGGTCCAGCACCCTGCGGGTCCCCTCGACTGCTCGCTCATGGAAAAGTCACCTCCTCCGGCGGCAGCGGCTTCGCCCGCAGCGGCGGCTTAGACAAAACGCGGCTGAGCCAATGAAGCAGGTCGCGATCTCTCTCGTTGCGACCGCCTTTCATGTGCGGTTCTGCACATCGGGATCCTTGACAATCAACTAGGAGTCCCTTCGGTGCGCAGTGCACCCTGAGGAGCTAGATCATGACTGTTACTGTCACTCGTCTATACGACAAGTATGATGGCGGCCTATCCGCAGTGCGCGAGCTTGAAGCTGCGGGCATATCTTCGAAGGACATCAGTCTGCTGGCCAACGAACCCGGCAGTGATAAGGCTCCCGACGTCAAGCGAGTCGATTCCCATGGCGAAACAGCCGGCTTGCACGCCGAGAAGGACGCCGCAGCGGGCACAGTTCTTGGCGGCGGAATCGGCCTACTGGCCGGACTTGGTGTTCTCGCAATTCCTGGCGTCGGGCCTGTCATTGGTCTGGGCTGGCTCGCCGCAACCGCGCTCGGTGCCGCGACCGGAATGGCTGTAGGTGCAGCAACCGGCGGGATCGTCGGATCCTTGGTCGCCGAAGGCGTTCCGCTGACCGATGCACACGTCTATGCCGAAGGCCTTCGCCGGGGGGGAACGCTGCTTTCAGTCCGCGCCAGCGACGGCATGTCCGCCAAAATCGAGACTATTCTCGATCGTCACGATGCTGTCGACATCGTGTCGCGTGGCACCACCTACCGCAAGAGCGGTTGGTCGTCCTTCGACCCAGCAGCTTCGCCCTATGAATTGGATCAAGTCAAAGGCGAGCGGCCGCGCGTCGGTGCTGGCACTGTCCTGTAAGCGAAGATCCACTTGAACGTCATCGTGCGCTGCCTGCCCTCAGCGATCGCGAGACAGAGCGGGTGGGTTGGCGGAGTCCTTGGCCTGGTCCTATTAGTCCTGATCCTGCTCTGGTTTAAGGGTGCCTTTACTGGCGTGCACGCCCCCACGCCCTGACGCCGGGGGGGCAACGCCTGAAGGTAACTTTCACCTAGTCGATGGAGATAATGATGTTTCAATCCTCAAAATCTTGGGGCCGCGTCGCAGCGGTTGCCGGCGTTATGCTTCTTTCCGCCTGCGGCATGGAGAATCGGCAAGTGGTCAGCAGCCCGCCACCCCCACCGGCTACGGCCCAGGCCAGCGCATACCAGGTCGTCTTCGATCCAGGCTCCTACACCATCAATCTCGCGGGTCAGCGGGCGATCGGAGACGTGGCGACCTTCGTCAATGGCAACAATAAGGCGCTGGTGACAATCGTTGGCCGTACCGATGCGACGGGCAGCGCCGAGGCCAATGTTCAGCTTTCCAAAGAGCGGGCAATGGCCGTGCGCGATGCCCTGGTTGCGACCGGCAAGATCGACCCAACTCATATCGACAGCACCTGGACCGGCGAGGAACTCCAGGATGTGGGTACCAACAACGGTGTTCCGGAATCGGGCAACCGCGTGACCGATATATACATTCAGTAGAACATCGACACTATCGACCACCGCCGGATTGGCCAACGTCAGCCATGTCCCAAAGCCTTGTTTCGATCCCCGCCGCTATCGAAGGCGACATTCTCAGCGTCTTGAGGTAGCAACGCTCCAAAAGCCCTTCTTTTGCCTACGGGGGACCGGGGGTAAATTCGTCCCATGGAGACGCTCTGGCGAATCTTGGCGGTTTGGGGAAATTACGCTCTCGGCATCCTGCTCCTACTGCTCTGCTTTGAACTGTTCACTGGGTTCATAACAGGCGCCATCTCGCACTATCTCTTCAAAAAGTACCCAGACACATTCCCGCTCTATAAGCCCCTGTTGCGCTGGATCCGGCGCAAAAATTCAAGCTGAGATTCTACCGGGGCACCGGGTAGTGTCCTAATTTGAGATTCCAGTCTGATCGCCGCCAGTAGGGACCGGCCTATGCAGTGGCCAGTAGCCGCACAACTGAAGTCTGCCTCCATGGCTCGCCCCGCACCGTCTTGATACCCCTCCTATTGAGCTCCGCCGCCATCACTACAACCATCGCCGGCCTCACTCGGCGCTTGGCTATCGGCCCCCAGCTCCGCGCGCATGGCTGGTCCCACCGCCGGACGCCCACTCCGCTTCGCTATGGCTCCGCGGGCGTCCGGCTGGATCAAATACCGATTCCGCTGTTACATAGAACCCGGCTGCGCAATCGGGAGCCGGTCAGCCCGCCGATATCCAGACAGCAGCAACCTTCCCTGCAGTCTAGGAGATCCGCAGGATGTGTGCATTGGTCTCCAACTTGCAATGCGCTCACCGCAAACAAAGTGACAACGGTTCAGTTCGGCCACCGTCGTCGTTGTAAACTGCTGCTTCTTTTAGATTCCAGCTGGGAGACCGCTCATTGAATTTCACCAAGGAACACATCGATGTACTGATGGCCGCGCTTCCAGGTTGCGTTGATGAGCAAAGCCGGCAGTTATTTCCTTTGATTCTTGAAGAATGGGGCCGTGTCGATCTGGAAGAACACCAAGGGCGATCAACGGTCCAGCGGCTTCGAACAGAGCGAAAAGCCATGGATGAGGTCGGTAGGCTGGCGGGTGAACTCGCACGCGCTGTAACGAAGCTTGATCCAGATTGCAAATGGGGAATTGCAGGATGGCTGGCCGACTCTGCGATCGGTGCCAGGGTCAAAGTGGGTCGCCGTTGGTTAGTCGAGCGGTTTGTCCACCGCCTTGATGAAGAACCGGGACGGCTCGCGGACGCAGCTCTCAAAACGGCTGCTAGCTGGGGGCCCCATCTCCGGCGGAAGACTCTCGTGCGGCAGCTGATCCTGGAGGACTTGGCGGCCATATTCGAATACGCGACCCGGGAACGGGCCGGGCGCCGGGTGCGCGGGAAGGATCACCCGGAGAAGGGCAAAGACTATGGGCCTTTCTGGGATTTTGCTAATGCCGCATGGCTAGTGATCTTTCAATCCCCGGACGGCCTAAGCGGTGCCGTGAGGCGTTGGAACGAAGTCCGGGCAGACCACAATGCACAGTCTCCAGCTATTGCGAACATGCGATTGCGCCATCCGGAATGGCGGATTTAGGACGCAAAGCGAGTTAATCCCTCCATTCCCTATTCGTTTGTACCCAGCCGCCGATCTGCCTAATAGGAAAGCCAGCCATATTTAGCGGTGCTGGCTTCGTGGTACGGACGGGTAAAAGCTCAAATTCGCGATCGAGCGCCTCTCAAGTGGCGCCCCGGACCGTGGCAGCAGCCGATAACGGTCTTGCCGGCAAGGCTGCCAGTTGCGCGAGCACAAGCAAGGTAGCCCTCGGCAATTCAGCAAGGATGTCTTCCGACCAAGAGATTCGGCCGGAAGAATCTAACCGCGCCGTCCTCGCCCTGGTCAAATTAATCGCCCGGCAGGCGGCTCATGAATTCAGCTGCACCACGTCAACAATGCCGGCCGAGGGTGGGGGGCTGAGTGCTACGTCAAGCAATCCGGGGCCCAGCGCCGTGGAGAGATGGCGGCCCTAGCAATGAAGCCAAAGAAACCCAACTCGTTCGCCGAAGCCAATCACCCGAGTCTTCCCCGCCTCTTGTCAGTCGAAGATGTCGCAGTCGCTCTGGGCGTCTCGCAGAAGACAATTCGGCGTTGGATCGAGAAAGAGGCGCTCCCCCATCACCGGCTCGGCGGACTGATCCGCATCGCCGAGGTCGACTTGCGCACCTTTTTGGCCATGCGGCGGCAGGTATTGTGATGTCATCGGAACTGGCATGAAATTACATCAATGTACATCAATGTCTACACCCAACTGCACTATCGTTAATAGGCATGTATGAAGTAGACCTGCAAATAAACACTGGTGTTTTAACGAATTTGCACTAGAGTCCACCACTGGGTAAAGGAGTCACTCGATGCCCGATTCCCTCAGCCTTCCGGCGCCGGTCCCGGCAGTCCCGGCCGCCGTTCTGACCATCGCCGACGTCATCGCCATCGTGACGGCGCACCCCGACCTCGAGTCCACCCGGCGTGCCGACCTCGCCTCGGGTCTTCGGACCATGTGCCGGGCCCTGAATATCGAGCCCGAGAGTCTTGTCGCCAATGTCCGCGATATCAGTAGGCGGCTCGCCAAGGTTTCCCCGGCGTCGATCGGCGTCACGCACCGGCGCTGGTCCAACGTCTGGAAACTGGTTCTGGCAGCCCTACGCCTGGCCGGCGTCCACGCCTTGCCCGGCCGCTATCGCGAACCCCTCCCCCCGCAGTGGGAAGCGTTGCGCTCGAAGCTCAAGACCCAGCAAGACAAGGCCAGGCTGTCGAAGTTCATGGGCTTCTGCGCCGCCGGGGGAATCCTGCCGTCGGCCGTGACGGCCGAGACTTTCGCCATGTTCCAGTTTGAGATTGAGAACAACAGCCTGGTGAAGCGGCCCGCTGCCGTCGCCCGCGAGGCCCGCCTCACCTGGAATGCGGCCGCCGATGACATCCCTGGCTGGCCGCAACTTCGCGTCGAGGTGCCCAATCGCCGACACGATTTTGCCTACCCCGAGCAAGACTTCCCCGAGCCATTCCGGGCAAGTGTTAACGCCTATCTCACCAAGCGCGCCAACCCGGATGTCTTCGCGGAAGACTATTGCCGTCCGATGAGCCAGATCACGCTCAAGCAGCGCCGTCAGCACATCCTGATGATCGCGACGGCGTTGGTCATGAGCGGCTTCCCCATTGGCAAGATCACGTCTCTCGCGGTCCTGACCGTGCCGGCCAACGCGGAGGCAGCCCTGCGCTTCCTGTTCGAGCGCGCAAAGGGCGAGAAGACCCCCACAGTCGCCCGGCTGGCGGACCTTCTCGTGACTATCGCCAAGCGCCAGGCCGACTTCACGGGGCCGCAACTTGAGAGGCTTCGCACGATCGCCCGTAATCTGCGGCCCAAGAGCCAGGGCTTTACCGAGAAGAACCGGGCTTTCATCCGCCAGTTCGCCGATCCCCGGAAATATCGGTCCCTGTCCGACGTGCCGTGTCGGTTGATCCGTCGGGCGCGTCGCTTCCCCGCCGGTAGTCGCCGGGCCGCCGAATTGGTTGCCTATGCCGCAGCTCTGCAGATTGAGCTCGTGCTTCCGCTTCGCGCGGAAGATCTGACCACCCTCAAGGGTGATGAGCATCTGCTGCGCCAAGGCAAGACCACTCTGATCTCGCTCACCGCCCATAAGAACGGCTGCACTGTCGATGCCGAATTGCCGGCCGAGGCTGCCAACATCATCGATCTCTACAAGCGCGACTATCGCCCGCGCTTGGCTGCCCCGGGCTCGCCGTGGCTCTTCCCCGGTGAGGAGGGCGGACGGCGCCAGACCGGCGGTTTTGCCGCCCAGCTGAGCCGGATCATCTACAGCGAGACCGGCATCAAGATGACCTTGCACCAGTTCCGCCATCTCGCGGCCTGGATCTATCTGCGCGCGCACCCGGACGACTTCGAGACGATACGGCGGCTCTTGGGCCACAAAAGTGTCGCCACGACCATCCGCTTCTATCAGGAGATGGAGAAGCTCACGGCGTCCCGGCGGTACAACGAGATCGCTACCGGCTTGGTCGCCGAACAGGGGTTCGGCACTCTGAACCTGCGGAGCCAGCCATGACTAGGAAGATTCCCTCCGAGCGACTTTGCCGCCCTGTATCGCTCTGGCCGCTGGTGGACAGGAAAGCATGGACGGCGGCCATGGAACCCGCCGGACCGTTCGATGAAGGCAAAGCCGGCGCAGGCTGGTCACAGGCGACTTGGCGCAAGACCGCCTCCGGCTACGGATTCTACCTGAGCTACCTCGACGGCCTGGGCCAGCTCGACCCCGACGAACGTATCGCCCGACGCATCACGCACGAGCACCTGAAGGCCTATCTTGCGTATCTGAAGCAGCGGAACCACGGCCACACTCTCCACAACCGCATTCAGGAGCTGGGCGACGCATTGCGAGTCCTGGCGCCCGAATATGACTGGGGTTGGGTTAGCCGGGCAGCGGGCCGGCTGCGCGCGGAGGCAGTTCCTGCCCGGGACAAGCTCTCCCGTGCACGCCCGATCGGCGAACTGATCGCGGCAGGCCTTGACTTCATGGACCATGCAGACGGCGCCCCCGGCCTGTCGCCATTCAAACGGGCCATTCTCTATCGCGACGGCCTGATGGTCGCCTTTCTGGGCTTCGACCCGCTCCGGCTCCGCAGCTTGAGCTGCATCCGATTGGGACATCATCTGCAGGAAAGTCTCGGATTCGCCATCCTCGCCATCCCGGCCGAATACACCAAGGGCCGCAGGCCGCATGAGGCCGAGATCGCCGAGCTGCTGCGGCAACGGCTCTTCCGATATGTGCAGCACCACCGCCCGGCTCTGACCAGGCGACGGAAGTCGGGAAAGCTGCCGACAGACTATCTCTGGGTCTCCGCCCAGGGGACACCACTGGAGACCATCTCGCCGCGCGTAGCGAAGGCAACCGGGCTGAGCGGCACCCCGATCCGCCCGCACATGTTTCGAACCTGCGCGGCAACCACGGTCGCCATCCGGGCACCGAAGGACATCCACATCATCACCCCGATCCTCGACCATTCGGGACCCGCGATCGGCGAACGCCACTACAACATGGCCGGCAGCCTGGAAGCGTCCAGGGCCTACGCCAGGGTCGTCAATGATCTCCGCCGCGGAGGCCAGCCAGCGGCCTACACCAAGCAGAAGCGAATGAAGGAGTGAACGTCATGCGCGCCGTCATCTATGCCCGCTATTCCACCGACCTACAGCGCGAGGCCTCGATCGAGGATCAGGTGCGGGTCTGCCGCCAGCGGATCGAGCATGAGGGCTGGCATCTCGCCGCGACCTATTCGGATGCCGCCAGCAGCGGCGCGAGCCGTCTCAGGCCGGGCTACCAGAAGCTGCTCGAGGACGCCCGCGGCGGTCAGTTTAAGGTCATCGTAGCTGAGGCCCTCGACCGCCTTTCCCGCGACCAGGAAGACGTGGCCGGGCTCTACAAGCAGCTCGCCTTCGCCGGTATCCGGCTCATCACCCTGGCCGAGGGTGAGATTTCCGAGCTTCACGTCGGCCTTAAAGGCACGATGAATGCCCTGTTCCTCAAGGACCTGGCCCAGAAGGTGCGTCGTGGCCTCGAGGGCCGGGTGCGCGAGGGGCGCTCGGGTGGCGGCCTCTGCTACGGCTATGGCGTGGTCCGCGAGCATGATGCCCGGGGTGAACTCGTCCACGGCGGCAGGCAGGTCAACGAGGCGGAGGCCGAGGTCGTGCGGCGGATCTTTGACCAGTTCGCCGGCGGCAAATCTCCTCGCCGGATCGCCATCGACCTCAACCAGGCTGGAGTCCCCGGCCCGCAGGGCTCCCAGTGGGGGCCGTCGACCATCAACGGCAATTCCGCCCGCGGCACCGGCATCCTCAATAACGAGCTCTATATCGGCCGGCTGGTCTGGAACCGCCTGCGCTACATCAAGGACCCGCGGACCGGGAAGCGTGTTTCACGACTGAACAGCCCCGAGGCATGGGTCGTCCAGGATGTGCCCGAGCTGCGGATCGTGGAGCAGGAACTCTGGGACCGCGTGAAGGCCAGGCAGAATGACCTCGCCTGCGACACCCGCCCCGATCTCCGGGCCGAGAGGCCCTTCTGGGAGCGTCAGCGGCCCCGCTTCCTCGTCTCCGGCCTCGCCAAGTGCGGCGGCTGCGGAGCCAGCTACGTGAAGATCAGCCAGAATCTGTTCGGCTGCGCCGCCGCCCGGAACAAGGGGACCTGTGACAACCGCCTCAATATCCGGATCGACGCCCTGGAGGCGGCGATCCTGGACGGGCTGAAGCACCGGCTGATGGCGCCGGATCTGTTCAAGGCCTTCTGCGAAGAGTTCCATCGCGAGGTCAACCGGCTGCGAATGGATGAAGCGGCAACCATCGAGGCGAGGCGGACGGAACTGGCGCGGATCGAGCGTCGGGTCGCCCGTCTGGTCGAGCTGATCATGGACGACGATGCCCCCGTTCGGGCACTCAAGGATGAGCTCAGGGCCCTCGAGCGGCGGCAGTCCGAGCTCAGCGAAGGGCTGGCCCAGGCATCGCCGCCGCCACCTTTGATCCACCCCAACCTGGCCGAGGTCTATCGCCGCAAGGTCGAGGCGCTCCACGAGGCCCTGGGCGAGCCCACGACCAAGGACGAGGCGTTCGATCTCGTCAGGTCCCTGATCGAGGTGATCCGCCTGATCCCCGACGAGGGCAAGCTGCGGATCGAGATCAAGGGCGAGCTGGCGGGGATCCTGGAACTCTGCGATGCGGGCAGCAAAAAGCCCGGCGATCTTTCGACGGCCGGGCTGGCTGAGCAAATCAAGCTGGTTGCGGGGGAGCGCAACCAGCGTTATTTGCAGGGCCTTGTCTCGCGGATCCCAGTTTTAAACCGCCCTCCCCCGGCGGCAACAGGGGTTCAAATCCCGTAGGGGACGCCACCCCCTTCCGCCGATCTCCAAGCCCCCGCAGGGTCACAGTCGGTCCTTGGGCCCATCTCTATCCCGATCAGAGTTTCCCCGAACCCGCCGCCGACTCTCTTTAAGCTTCGACTTCACGACTTGACGGCTCCTACGACCCAGCCGGTGGTGGCGCGCAATCGGCGCCGACGTGCTGCTCATTGCCTCGGAGAGCCGGCGTGGCCGCAGCGCTCCATGCTGAACCGAAATGCAGCCAGGAGGCGCTCCTTAAGCGCTTCCGCCAAAACCTGCCCGATGTGTATGGCAAGGCGTATCGCTGGGTCGCCGAAATGGAGGAGATCGCCCGCTTTGCCGTGGAAGATCCCGGCGCCGCTGAGATTTATCAGGGCGCGGCCCGACTGTATGAGCGGCTAGCTGCCGACGCGGCCGGGGCCCTCGCGAGATCGGCGAGCTGGAGAGCTTTCTCGGCGGGGGCAGATACAGCGGGAGCACAGTTCACTAGCTGACAAGGCGACGAGTCCCGAACTGATCTGCCGCGCTTACCCGCGATTTCCGTAGTAGCCAGGGGGGCCGTAGTAGCTGGGGTACCCGTAGTAGCCGAGGTATGAGGAGCTGGGCGGGGGTCCGTAGTAGCCGGAGTACCCATAGTAAGGCGCATACACAGGGGGGCCATAGTAGCCACCGTATCCGTAGTATCCCGAGTATCCCGGCGGCGGCGGCGGTGGCGTAGTGGCGACGCCGCCCAAGACGCCTACCGTTCCGCCTATTGCCGCACCCAGAGCCGCGCCTGGTCCGCCGCCGGCAACCGCCCCGATGGCCGCCCCAGCAGCTGCGCCGTAAAGGCCACCACCTACCGCGCGCTGAGCTGGATCATATGGATTTAATACGCAGGCCGAGAGACTTAACGCTAATCCCAAGCCAATCAGGCGGGCTGGCAAGGTTCGCTTCATCTGTGATCCCCTCTCTCTGCAGATCTCGAACGAAACCCGTCCGTGCCAATGACAGTGAGACACAGACCCCCTTGGAGTTTAGACCCCATGGGGCGGAAGGATGATCTCGCTCATGCCCATGGTTCAGATGCCGAACGACGACACTGATGCCGGTGCCGCGATGAACGGAGGCCGTAGGCCGACGGTCGTGGGGGCACCGGTTTCGATTTCGCCTGAACTGTCGGCACGCCCCCGCCGCCGAACATTCACCGCGAAGGACAAGCTGCGCATCCTGGCCGATATTGACCGCGCCACTGGTACGGGTGCGACCGGGGCCATTCTGCGCCGTGAAGGACTCTACTCCTCGACCTTGTCGGATTGGCGCCGTCAGCGCGACGCCGGTGCTTTGGGCGCATTGTCTCCCGGCAAGCGCGGTCCGAAGACCGCCACGCCCAATCCACTGACCACCGAGGTCATCCTGTTAAAGCGTACCAACGCCCGCCTCACTCAGCGTCTGGCTCGCGCCGAGGCGATCATCGACATTCAAAAAAAAGTGGCAGCCTTGCTGGGTATGCCGCTGACGTCCAAAGACGACGCGCCCTGACGGACGCCGTGGTGTCACTGGTGCCGCCTCCCGGTTTGACCACCGGTGTCTGCGCCGCGCTTGGGGTATCGCGTGCCAGCGTGCACCGGCGGCGCATCCGGTTGATCGCGCCACCACCTGTCCGTCGCGTACGGTCGAGGCCAGCCCGTGCACTGACCGGTGCCCAGCAACGGCTGGTGTTGGACTTGCTTCATTCGCCGCGTTTCGCGGATCAGGCCCCCGCGGAAATTTACGCCACGCTGCTGGACGACGGCGTCTATCATTGCTCGATCCGCACGATGTATCGGCTGCTGGGCCAGCATGGCGAAGTTCGCGAACGGCGCCGGCAGCTGCGTCATCCCGTCTACCAGAAACCCGAATTGCTGGCCGAAAAGCCCAACGAGGTCTGGTCGTGGGACATCACCAAACTGATGGGGCCGGCGAAGTGGTCTTATTTCTACCTCTACGTGATCCTGGATATTTTCAGCCGCCGGGTGGTCGGCTGGCGCGTCGCCGATGCCGAAAGCGCCACGCTGTTCCGGCCGCTGTTCGAGGACGCCATCGCCAAACATAATGTGCCGCCAGGTCAACTCACGCTGCACGCCGATCGTGGCGGCCCAATGAAGGCCAAGGCGACCGCGTTTCTGCTGGCCGATCTTGGTGTCACCCGTTCGCACAACCGGCCTCACACGTCCAACGACAACCCGTTCTCCGAGAGCCACTTCAGAACCCTGAAGTACCAGCCGAGGTTTCCTCAACGGTTCGAGAGCACTGAGGACGCCAGGAACTTCTGCCGACGGTTCTTCGATTGGTACAACCAGAATCACCACCATGCCGGGATCGGACTGATGACGCCGGATCAGGTGCATTTCGGGCAAGTGGACGCTGTTCACGCGGCCCGCCAGGTCGCGCTCGACCGCGCGTTCGCCGAGCATCCCGCGCGGTTCGTGAACAAGGCGCCCGTGCCCTTAGCCAAACCCACCGCCACCTGGATCAACCGGCCTACGCCGAAAGTCGTGATTGAATGCCGACCCCGGCCATAGTCTTACCTTGAATCCGATCACGCTGCGTCGAAGGGGAATACACGCTTCCAATCTTTCTTCATGCTGACCAGCGTCCACCCACGCTTCGGCCCTTCGTCAAGGCCACGGGCGAGTCTGGCCAGGCCCGCCTCCCGATCGTACGCAAACTCGCGTTCCGCATCATCGTGGTGAACAATCAGGGCAAAACGCGCGCCCGCGCCGCCTGCCACCCATTCGAGCATGGCGAAATCCCCATCGGAGTTGCCGAACGCCGCGAGGGGGCGGCGTCCAATAAAATTGTTGATTCCGACCGGCTTGTCGTCCTTATCGTTGTAGAAGTTCAGCTTCGGTTGCCGTACCAGCACCGGCCTGCCCTCCCTGACTTCGTACTTCGTCACGATGCTGCTTCCCACCACGTTCTCAGGAGGAATGCCGTAGACCGCCTCACTGAACGTGCGCATGAACTCAATGCCGCCGCCGGAGACGATAAAGGTCTTGAAATCATGTGCTCGCAGAAAGGTTAGTACTTCGAGCATTGGTTGATACGTAAGTTCCGTATAGGGTCGCTTGAATTTTAGATGCTGGGCCGTCGCAATCCAATCCTTCACGATGAGTTCGAATTCCTCGGTCGTCATCCCCGCATGGGTAGCCATCCCCAGTTCTTCGAGGCCGGCCATGCCGGCGGCTGCTACCGCTTTCATGTCGTTCTCCAGCACGGCCTTGAACGGAGGCTGGTTCCGCCACTCGGGATGTTGGGACGCCAACGCATGCACTCGGTCCAGCAGAAAAGCGAGTTGGACCGGGACTGGCGATTCAGCCCACAATGTGCCGTCGTTGTCGAAAACCGCGATGCGGTCCACCGCGGGGACGAAGTCCGGACCTCCGGCGGTGGTCACGCGTCCTACAAAATCAATGATGGATTGCTTTGCCGCACTTTCATTCCATGAAGCCAGTGCCTTGCTTCTCACGATTCCCTCCAGAGCTTCGTTGGTGCGGTGTTTAGTTTCCAAATTGATAGATGGCAGCCCCGTCCATCATGACGATTTCATCTGTAACGGCCCGGTACCCTGGTCCCCATCTTGTCCTGAGCGGACGCCTGATCCGACCCTCCCAGCAGAACAAACACAGCGCTGCGGAACGTTCAGTTCACGCGCCGAAACCGTGCAGCTTCTTCGCGGCTGTTCCGTACGGTCCGAGTTGGTATACCGCCGCGCCAGCCGGCGAAAAGGCGAATGGCTCAAACGGTTCAGCCAGCATCTCGTCCAGGTATTCTCGCGAGGCGAAGCCGGTGCTCACGTGCGGGACAAATTTATCCCCCGCGTGTTCCGGAACAAATTGCTCAATGTAGCTGATCATGGCCGCGTCCATGGCCGGGCTGTCGTGCGGAGCGGTGAACGCGGCGATGGTCGCGCTCTTTACCGTGAACGGGGCCGTGGCGGCGATTATGTCCGCCTGAAGCTGGAGCAATGCCGGAGTCGTCCTCACGACGATACCTGGACTGCCTGCAATGAGTGGTCCGGCTGTTATGTTAGTTCAAAGCGCCACGTGATGCCAAGCTGGCCGGGAGGCGAAGCGTAGCGGAGCCGAGAGGCCAGCTTGGCATGATCGTCTCTGGCGCTGG
>Ga0265313_10001457_pt1 | contig 22082 bp, 22 predicted proteins | sample 4123metaG_FD_203122 | JGI IMG/M metagenome (GOLD analysis project Ga0265313, IMG submission 203122) | Rhizosphere microbial communities from Carex aquatilis grown in University of Washington, Seatle, WA, United States - 4-1-23 metaG | ecosystem: Host-associated > Plants > Roots > Rhizosphere >...
ACGAATCCGGCTTTGAAGGCTCACAAGTGCAGCAGGCATTCATATCCGGCAAGGAAGTGATCGTCATGCGCACCAAAGCAATCGACGATGAATCTGAAAAACGCAAACTGGATGCCGATCTGACGGCAAAACTGGGAGAATTCAAGGTCCTTTCAGTCGATAAGGTTAGTGCCACGGTCGGGCCGGAGCTTCTTTCCAGCGGTCTGATCGCGCTTTTCGTAACCTTCGGCATGATGGTCGCCTACATTTCCTATAGGTTCCAATTCGACTATGCCGTCTGCGCCATCAGCGCCCTCTTCCACGACGTCATAGCCCTGTGCGGTATCTTCGCCATTCTCGGTCTGGTCATGGGCACCGAGGTGGACAGCTTGTTCATCTCCGCTGTCCTTACCGTAATCGGCTTTTCCGTGCACGACACTATCGTCGTCTTTGACAGGGTCAGAGAAAACGTCAAATACGTCGGCAGCAGAGCCACTGATGCCGACGGTACCGAGTACAAGAAGAACTTCGGCCACGTCGCCAATGACAGCGTCAATCAGACTCTCGCCCGTTCTATCTATACTTCACTGACAGTAATCATCACCCTGACTGCGCTCTATTTCCTGGGTGGGGTGACGACCAGAGACTTTGTCCTGGCGATGCTCCTGGGGATCATCTCAGGAACTTATTCCTCGATTTTCAATGCCAGCTGCCTGCTTGTAATGTGGCGCGAAAAGAGAGGGATAAGTGGACTCAAGCCCAAACCCAAAACAGCTTAGTTATTTGACCTGCTGACATTTGGGGCTGGAAGGCTCTGCTAAAATCTCGTAGAGTCTTCTAAAGAGCAAATTGGTGTCCCTGCCCGCTGTGTCAATAAAAGGAATGCACATGGACCCACAGGATCAATCCGAACAAAAATTCGAAGACATGAATGACGAGCAGAAGTGGGATATTCTCACGCGCCCGGAAAAGCTCGGTGAGATCCTTCTCAAGCATGGCAAAATCACGCTCAAGCAATTGGAAGACTTGATCAAAGAGCAAGAAAAATCAGGCATGCCGTTTGGTGAACTGGTTTTGGCCAAAGGCATCATGTCGCGCGAAGACTTGATGAAAGCGCTCGATTGGCAACACCGGAGCGATCAAGTAATAATCGAGTCGCTGACTGAAATGGTCAGCAAACAGGCCAAAGAAGGCGAAGAACAATAACTCTGGCCGCAAGCAGATTCCATTGCTAACCTGACGTGAGATTCAAAGGTAAAACAGCATACATCACAGGTGGTGGCTCCGGCATCGGCAGAGCCACGGCAGTAGCCTTTGCTGCCGAAGGTGCGGCAGTGGCAATAGTCGACATCGACGCCGCAGGCGCCAACGGCACGGCCAAGCAAATCCAAGACCTGGGCGGTAAATGCCTGATCATTGAAGGCAATATTTCCTCATCGGCGGTCGTCGAAAACAGCATCAAGGAAACGATAAAGTCGCTGGGCGGATTGGATTTTGTCTTCAACAACGCCGGTTGCGAATTTGTGGCGCCTCTTTTGGAAACCACAGACAGTCAGTGGGACGAGGTTATCGACACCAACTTGAAGGGCACCTTCATGGTGGCACGGCAGGCCGCCGAACACATGGTCCGCACCGGATTCGGTGTCATCATCAATAATGCATCCGACGCCGGCTTGCGCGGCATCCGCTTAAATGCAGCCTACAGCACCTCAAAAGCCGGCATCATTCATCTGACAAAATCAATTGCACTGGACTATGGACACGCCGGTGTGCGCTGCAATTGCATTTGCCCTGGATGCATAAGAACACCTCTATGTGAGCGTTTCAACAAAGAAGTCGGGGCCCGCAAAGGCAAATCCGGCGAGGAAGTTCTGGAAGCATTTGTGAGAGCCAATATCCCGATGATGCGTGTGGGCATGCCTGAAGAAGTAGCTTCCGTGGTGCTTTTCCTTTGCTCAGACGATGCCCGCTATGTTTCCGGAGCGACCATCCCCATAGACGGCGGCTTAACTGCCGGAATGTAGCCGATCAGTACGGCTTGCGCAGCGCCACGCCCATGTTCGATGTTTGACCTGTAAGAGTCAAAATCGTCAGATCGAGAGTTGTGAAAATGACATTGCTGAATATATTGAACGCATTCACTTTCATGGAACCGGCCAGCGGAAACCATTTGTCGGCCAGGTGGCTGAGGGTCGCATTGGATTTAAAGACGCTGTGCATTGTATAAAGCCAGGTCGAGCCGGTTGGAAAATCCTGAATGGCCACAACTTCAAAGCCAACTTTTGTGGCCAGTTGTTTCATGGACTGGCGGTCGAAGAGATACCAGTGGCGCGGGAAACAATATGGTCCCCAGCGCCGGTCTTGAAAAATCTTGGCGTCGATTGAGCCAATATTTGGAGTAAAGAGAAGAAAGACACCGCCTGGTTTCAAAACGTCGAAAGCTTTGGCTGCAAACGCCACTGGATCGGCGACATGCTCCAGCACATGGCCGGCATAAACGACATCAAAGGCGGCATGTGGCAGGTCCAGCTCTTCAAAGCGTCCGTGATAGGCCGTATGCCCGTTTTCCCTGGCTCTGTCCACTGCCTTTTGCGAGATGTCCACGCCAAAGGTTTCCACAACCTTAGACTTAGCCAGCTTCATGCAATTCAGTGAATGACCGTCTGCACAGCCAATATCCATGACTGAAATGGTTTTTCTGTCCGGCAAAAGGCGATTGAACCAGTAGCCGATGCCAGTGCCAATTAGCCAGTAGAGATACTTATAGTAAAGACTGTCCCGGCTGCAGGCGTCGAAGTCGGATTCGACATTGTATGGCGCGTAATGCGGCGGATAGAGGACCGGCAATTCCGAAACATCCGGACGTGGGTTCATATAGACAAGACCGCAATCTCGGCATTTGGTCAGATGGAAAATGTCGTCGGAAACTTCGTATTCATAGTCCATGCCCGCAGTCACAGGCTGGCGATCTACAGAGCCGCAAAAATTGCAGGCTACTTCAACCATCTTGAGCCGGGTCTTGGTCTTCGATCTACTGGGCGCAAGTTCCCGCAAACCGGAACTCCTCAGGGTAGTAAGCACTCGAATCACAGCATACTACAGAACCGGAAATCCGCCATAGCATGATAAACTCGGGGACTGGCCCGCGCCGAGGAATGACTGAAAGCATGAGCTTTGCCGGTTGGTTGATCAAGGGACTGGTTGCCGTCGCCTGCATTCTCACGGCGTACAAATTGCGGCAAATTAGACTGGAATCGCGCCGCCAAATCGAGCTAATCAACAAGCCCGACTACATACCGCCCGAGCCTGATTTAAAGGCTCTGCGCAGGATGTCCACCGCCACAATCAGGTGGCAAGTCGGCAACATTGAAGTAGAAGGACGCCAAAATCTGGAGCGTTGCCCGGCCTCAGAACCGTTGATTGTCATTGCCAACCATACAAATTATGCCGACAGCTCGGTGATTGTGCGTTTGCTGGACAGAAAGGTCTACATAATGTCCGCCATCGGCATCCTTCATTTCGCCGGCGGACTGGGCGCCTATATGCTCAAAGGCTGCGGGGTCGTGCCTGTAGAGATTTTGAACAAGTGGGAAGATCAAGCACTGTGGCGCTTTAGTGACCTGGTGGCCCAGGGCAATACTTTGATTATTTACCCCGAAGGCTGGGTGCATATGGACGGAATCACGCGCGCCTTCAAAAGAGGCATTGTGCACATTGCCAGAGAGTCTGAGGAAAAGTTTGGTGGACCAATCAAGATCTTGCCCCTGTTCATCAGTTACAACAAAACGCCCGGCCCGAGAGTGACGAAATTACCACCGCCATTCGACTATCTGTTTACTCTGATTGCCGCTCCACTTTACCGAGGCGGAGCCAAAGCGCGAATTGGAGAACCAATTTCCACTGCCGATCTGCCGCAAAACTCCAAAGCAGCGATCAGCCTCTTACGCGAGAAAGTGCTTGAATTGAGAGACTTTGATGAAATCAACTGAAGAGGCAGGCGCGACGCCGCATTGCCGCAAGCAATATAATAGGGCTTTCAAACACCTCTAAAGGAGGGTTTCCAGGTGACAAGGGCGAGCCGGATCTTCTTGCAGTCAAAAGCAGACCTGGCAGCGCGTTGCCCCCATTTTGTCGAGCGCTATCAGGAAAAGCAGGACGAATTCGGTCTGGACATTGACTATTTTGCAAAGACAGAACTTTACCTGCGTTTTCTAAGAGAAGACTGGTTTAAGACCAAAGTAATCGGCATTGAAAATATCCCTGCCAATGGCGCCGCTATCATTGCAGGCAATCACAACGGCACACTGCCTCTGGACCTTTTCACTTTGACCGATGCAGTTCTCAATCTGCATCCACAAAATCGCCTGGTACGATTTCTTGTCCATGATTGTTTTTACTGGGATAAACACTTGCGCCAAATCATGAGTTCGATGGGCGAGGTGAGGGCCACATATGCAAACGCGCTCAAACTCCTGGACAAAGGGGAGCTGGTCGGCATCTACCCTGCCGGCGAGCGAGCCATGGGCATGCCGCTCAGCAAGAAATACCAGATCGGAGAATGCCGCACCGGATGCGTGAGAGCGGCAATTGAAACACAATCACCGATCATACCGGTGATCACAATCGGCAATGCCGAATCGCATCCGATGGTTTTCAATTCGAAGTGGCTCGCCAATCTCTTCGGAATGCCCTATTTTGCCTTTACGCACTTCTATCCGTGGCTGCCTTATCCCGCCAACAGCATTCCTCTGCCGGTACGGTGGCTGATACACATAGGCAAGCCCATACATCTCAACCACCCGCCTGAGGTGGCCAACAATCGTGAGCTTGTCAGCGAAATTACTCTGGAGCTGCAAAACTTTCTGCAAGAGCAATTGGATGAATTGCTCGCCCTGCGCAAATCTTATTTGAAGGGTTGGAATTCTGACGAACTGGAAAGCTGGGACAAAGGCAGACAACATGAATTTGCCACCAGGACCTAGTTCTCCTTGGTTCGTTCAGCACCACGGGTGGGTCTACAAACCACTCGATTTTCTGGACGAGTGCAGCGCCCGCTACGGCGATATTTTTACGATCAAAATTGCCACTGGCGGCCGCCACAGACCAATGATTTTATTCAGCGATCCGGCGCTTGTACAGCAGCTTTTCACAGCGGACGTCAAAAACTTCGACTCCGGCGAGGGGCATCTTTCGATGCAAGACTATGTGGGAGACAATTCTCTTTTGGTTCTGGACGGTGCCCTGCATAGAAAACACAGAACCCTCATAAAACCCCTATTCTACGGCGATCACTTGCAAGTTTATGGCGAAAGAATGGGCACGATTTGCAATCAGGAAATGGCTGCATTTAAAAACGGTGGATCATTTTCAGTAAGAGAATTCATGCAACAACTCTCGATGCGCATCATCATCGACACTGTGGTGGGAGCAAAAGACAGCGCCGAAACCCAGGAGCTGGAGCGGCGCTTTTCCAAGTTTATGAACTGGCTGACGTCGCTAGCCGGGCATGTTTCGACCAACGCACCGGCCGCGCAGATAGCCTTGGGGCCCTTTAGTCCCTGGGGGTATTACCTGAAAGAGAAAAAAGCAATCGACGATCTCGTCTATAGGTTGATCGCTCAGGCCAAAGAGGCTAAAGAAGGCGAGCGCTACGATGTTCTTTCCATGCTTGTCCGGACGCGCGATCAAGAAGGGCAGGCGATGAGCGACCAGGAATTGAGAGATGAGTTGCTCACTCTTTTGATCTCAGGACACGAAACGGTGGCAGCGGCAATGTCCTGGGCGCTGCTTTTCATTCATGAAAATCCGGAAGTGAAGGCAAAACTGATTGCCGAGTTAGAAACGCTCGGTGAAAAACCAGACCCAATGGACATTTTTAAACTGCCGTACCTGACTGCCGTCTGTGATGAGACTCTGAGAATGAGACCTTCGTTGATAGTGGCATTCACTCGTATGCCCAGAGAAAAATTCACTCTCGGCAAGTATGAGTTTGAAGCGAAAACAAATTTGATGCCCTGCATTTACCTGACACATCAACGGTCTTCAATTTTTCCTTCACCTCGAGAATTCCGCCCGGAGCGCTTTCTTGGACGCCAATACTCACCGTATGAGTACTTTCCATTCGGCGGCAGCAATCGTCGTTGCATCGGAGCTTCCTTTGCTCAATACGAAATGAAGATCGTGCTGGCGACAATTCTTCTCAACTGGAAAGTAGCACGCAAAGATCTTGCCTCCATAAAAGTGCGCAGGCGGGGCATTACAATTACTCCTGCCGATGCATTTCAGCTCGAGGTCTTCGGGCGCAAATGATCGCAGTCACTCGTTTTTTTGCTTCTTCTATTTTGGTCGGCTTGTTGTTTTGTGCAAACGTACAAGCGGCCACCTATGAAGAAATCGCCGAGATGCTGTTCAAACGCGGACACCGCGAAGATGCGGTGCGCACAATCGGTGACGCCATTAAGCAGGCTCCGAAAAAAGGCTACCTGTATACGATCCGCGGCCGCTACCAATTGCGTGGTGAACACTATGATTTAGCACTGGCCGACTTCACTAAGGCCATGACGGTTGACTCTTCTCAAAAACAAGATTGGATTTATCGCATGCGCGCGGACTGTTATATAAACCTGGGCAATTACCCGGCTGGGATTGCCGATCTAAAACAGGCGATCGCGCTTAAACCAAACGACGAATATTTCAAAATGCTCGGTGAAGTCTATTATCAACAAAAGCGCTTTGATGAAGCGATTGACAGCTTTTCCAAAGGCATTGCCATTAATGGCAAAAATTATTGGCTCTTTAAATGCAGAGGTGACATCTACTTTCAACAGCAAAAATATAAAAAGGCGGTTGAAGACTATACCTCGGTCATTCGCATCACGCCCAGCGATCCAGTCGGGTACGGGTCGCGCGCCAAAGCGTACGAAAAGATGGGGCTGCACTCACTGGCTGACAAAGACTTTGCCAGGACAAAAAAAGACAATGATTTCATGGGCGACCTGATGAAATAGCAGCGTCAGCCGTGATAATTTTTGATCCGCACTAATCGAAGGAGAAACACATCTTGCCTGATACGCGAGCCGCCCAGCCAGACAGTACGGCAGCACGGGTGGCTTTATGGCGGGCCCTGCATGTTGAAATAGATGCGCCTCCGCATGTGCTGGAAGATCAGATCGGGCTTCAGCTACTGGCCCCGGATAAGGACTGGCGCCAGCGCGGGGACATGGACCCTGAGTTTACTGCGCCCTTCCGCGCCTCCATCGTCGCCCGCGCTCGCTTCATCGAGGACCTGGTGGTGGGGGAGGCAAGCCGCGGTCTGAGCCAATATGTCATCCTGGGCGCCGGTCTCGACAGCTTCGCCCAGCGCAGGCCGGAGATTGCTTCTCACCTCAAGGTATTCGAAGTCGACCAGCCCGGTCCGCAGGCCTGGAAGCGCCAGCGCCTCATCGAGCTCGGCTTCGGCATCCCGGACTGGCTTCACTTTGTGCCGGTCGATTTCGAGGCAGGTAAGTCCTGGCGGGAAGAACTCGTGACCGCCGGATTCGATGACAGCAAGCCGGCCATCGTTGTCTCCACAGGCGTCAGCATGTATTTGACCAGGGAGGCCAACCAGATAACCCTCAGCCAGGTGGCGGCGCTCGCGGCGGGCTCGACCCTGGCTATGACGTTCCTCCTGCCCCTGGAATTAGCAGACCCGGACGTACGTCCCGGGCTTGAGATGGCGGCAAAGGGTGCAAAAGCAAGTGGGACCCCCTTCATCAGTTTCTTCACCCCTGAGGAGATCCAGGCACTGGCTCTGGAAGCCGGCTTTAGAGACGCGCGGCACATCTCAGCGGTTGACCTTACCCAGCGCTACTTCATGGACAGAACAGACGGTCTGCGCCCGCCCAAAAATGCAGAAGAGCTACTGGTAGCAACGACCTAGGACCATCGAGAAGCGTCTAAATCCATCCACCCGCAACTCTCGAAACGCCCCAGATATAAGCCTTTCGGGAATGCGTAATTACCCCATTCACGTTCGCAGTCTCAAATATTACTATTAACTGGCGATCTCCCCGCACAAGCACAAAATTACCGCACTGAAAGAGGCTCGCCCTCATGTGGCAGTCTGAACTAGCAGAAGCAACAATCGCACTGGGAAAGAAACTCCTTCCATCAGTGCAAAATGCCTGGCATGGTCTTTCCGGTCTTATGGAGGAAGGAGCCGAGCTGCCTGCAGTATTTAAAAGCAAAGCAATTCAAGGACTTCCCGAAATCAGCATTGAAGGTGCCGGTGCTGACGTCAGCGGACTGGAAGCAGCGGCAAAAACTGTGGATACACATGTTTCGGCATCAGCCAATCTGACGCTTCGCGATATCAATCCAGGCATTGATTGGAAGCCTAAGGGCTTGTGGGCCAGCGACAAACTGGCATGGGTGCCCAGGGAAGGTCCAATCAGCCCTACGGACGTGGTGAGAGGCTTTGCCTATCACGTCGATACTAGTGGCGCGCGTATCTTCAATGTCGCCAGTAGAGACAATCTCCAGAGTCTGATTCAACGCTACGGCAAACTTTCGGAATTTCCATCGCGAACAGAAGCAAAAATTTCCTTATCAGATATCGACCTCGGTAAACTCCATGGCGCTTCCGAACCGGAATTGCGAGCATTCAGAAATTCCGATATCAACTGGAGCGAGATGGCCAAGAATTTCGACGGTATAAAAGTTTCCGATTACCAGAGGATACGAGGCGCAGGGCCGATACCAAGCTGGTTCGACGGTCTGGACATGAATAGCAGTGTCACCTGGAACAATGTCGGCAAAGTCAAAATTACACCCTTAGGCAAAGTACCTTCGTTTTACGACCCAGCGTTTCAAGAAAAATTGAATGCACTGGTAGCCAGAGCTGGTGAGATTCAAGGTATTCCTTCTGCCGGCCGGTAATACGTGCTTTCCCCAAAGACGAGCTGGCCAGATCCAAGTATTTTAGTATCACTCCTTCTCTATATATTTTCACGGGATTGCCGGACATGGCAGTTAAAGAAATCATTGAATTGGCCGGGAAAACGGCAGCTGGTGAGGCGCTCCATGGCGCGTCCTTACGCGGATTGGCAGAAGCGTGTGAAACAATCGGGCTGAAGACCACGGCAGATTCGATACGGGCAGGGACGGCGAAGATCGTAGAATCAAAAACAGTCAAGTCAATTGCAGACGGCGTCGCTAGCGACAATATGAAGGTGGTAGCCCGCTTCGGACCGATTCAAGATCCGATGCAGTTTCCCAAAGAATTACTGGACAGCGGTAAGTATGGATTCGAAAGAACATTTGGCGGGTCCGGTGCCTCGACCCACCGCCTGATACCTATTCTGCCGCCCCCGACCCCGAGAATCATGGCTGAAGATACAGTAGCAATCAGCGAACAAGGAGGCCGACTTACTGGTGAGTTGCTGTCTTTTCACAAGCCAGTCGAGACGGGGCCGCTAGCTCTCATTCGCCTGCATAACGAGTCATCGCAAGCGCCGCTGCTGGACATGTCACAACTGACTCAAATCAATAGCCGACTCTGGCGAAATGAATCCGGCTTTGTCTATTCTTCACAAAAGGCGACCGCTTCTGGGATGCTCCCCGATGCCTCGTCGCTGAAGTTTATGCCGAACACGCGTGCTCTGGAGCCCGACCAGGTGAAATTTGTCAGTGGTGCCAGATCGTTTCCGCCGGAAGCACAAGGGTTCATCGACACAAACAATATGCTCATCCGCCAGAACGCGTCCAAGCCTCAGTCAATGCTCTATGCGCTTTCGTCAGCACCAAAGGTTTATTTCTCAGATTCCCCACTGGTGGCATGGAAAACATCATCAATCTTTAACCCTCAAGGCCTTTCAAGTAATTGTATGGCGGCAACGGCAGCAATTTTGAGGTCCCTGAGGACCGGTACGATAGTCACTGCTGAAGACATCCCGAAGTTGGCATCAAAAAGCGGTGGGCTGATCGGGCATCCATTCGTCGGCAGATTTGAAAACGAAACTCAAGCACTTGATTGGTTTAGCGAGGCGGGCGGTGTTCGCATCGTGAACAGCGTATCGCACCCAAGCGAGCTCACTAATGGCCGCAGTTACGCCCTCACTGTCAATCTGAATCCGCGCTCCGACTCAACCACACTGCACATGGCTTTCGCGCACCGCTTCGAGGACGGAAAGTCCTTCTTCTTCGATGGACAAAGTGGCATCCAGTGGGACAATAAATCGATTGTTAAAGGCAAGCTTCCTGTGCGCTTCCACGAAGTTCAATTTACCGGCTAACAAAGCGCAGACCTCAAAGCCAATCACAATTAGTGAATGCGTTTTTGTGAGACCTGCGCTTCGGATGTGAGATTGCAGTCTAGTTGGTTAATCAGGACTGCGCCTAAATCACTGCTTCAGATGTTGAAGGTGCGCTTCCGTAAACCACAATTTTTTGTCTACTTCCCGCGAAATCTGAGTATAGATATCGTTTGTATCCTGGTCATCCCAAGACGCTGCGCTATCCATCGCCTGACGCAAATGTTTTGCAAAGATTGCCAATCGATCGGCCAGAGCGTTCAAATGATCAACTTCCGTCATTTGCTCAGTATCGGGATACTCAGGAATAATGGAATTCTGTGCGGCATTCCTTGCCGTGCCGCAGGCAATTCCACCGAGTGCGGTTATTCGTTCGGCCAGCAAATCAATGGGATCAAAAAGAGTAGATGCCACATCATCGAAGAGCAAATGAACTTGATAAAAATCCAACCCCTTCACGTTCCAGTGCGCTTGCTTTGTCTGAGACCATATGTCCAAGCAAGACGCCACCGACACATTGAGGAGTTCTATGCTCTTTATTCGAGCCGACTCATTGAGATCAATCCTGCTTGTATATAAACGCGTTTTCTTTACTAATGTATTCATGTGTTCACCTCTATTGAATTGATTGTTACTGTTCAATAATTTCGTCGTCGCTAATGATCAAGCACATCTCAGCATTGGTTCCCATTCAACATTCAGCCGCTCAATAGTTCTGGCGGCCCGGTCAGCAATATACGGATGCTCGTCTTGAGCCAGGCTCTCGAGGATAAACAGCGGTATGTTGGCGTTTTCAGCCATTGCATACCGCACATCCGGATGAGGATCGTCTGCTATGACTTCAAGAATGGCCCACGGTGTAGCCGGATTCTCAGTCAAAGCAATCCTCACCTCCGGCGCCTCATCAAAGGCAAGTCTCAGCAAACACTCTAGAGGCAACCTAGGATTTTCGGCCACCCGGCTGCGTATTGCCTCGTCGCAATGAAAAGCAAGAAACCTCAGACGCTCTGGGGCTATGGCTCGGTCGACCGCAGTCAAATACAGTTCAAAACTCTGACAATCTCTAAACATAGGGGCTCCTTTTTTCCTGCAAAGGAAATAATCGAAATCAACCGTCGCACTGCCTGTAGTGCCATCCTTCAGCAGGAAGCGAAAACCTATCAAGGCGGCGATCGGGAAATAACAGGCAAGAAAGTACTGTCACTGCACTTTCGGTCTAAAGTCATCAAGCCATTGAATCTTCCCGCTCTCGCTTAAGACTTTAAGCATTGACTCCAGAGTCTCAACAAGGGACGGAGGTGTAGAGGACGGATGTTTGTGAGCCGGATTCCATTTATCATGGAATCTGCTGCGTGAACCGACCGATTCGTAATGCCTCGCCTCGTAGGCGGGATGCCACATGGGTGTTGCGCTAAACATTTCATCTCTCCCAAAAAAATTGCGAACGCAGCAAGGTCGGCGGTATAACCGCACGAACCAACGCAAAAACTCATACCCTCATTATCAGCGCGGGCTGCAATACCGTCCAATACCGGATTTCGATGCCCTATAAGTTTTTTCTATGAGCTGGAAACGGCGGTGGCTGGATAGTTGCACGGTTATTTACGAAAGCGACGAAGCGTTGTACGAGTGGATTGTTTTCGGATTCTTTGGTCTGAACGATATAAAAGTTGCGCACGACCTCGAAGTCTTCAATTTCAACCGGAACGAGCGTGCCAAGGTGATGCTCCTTAACACAAGACCAATCAGACAAGAAAGCGCAACCCAAGCCGGATTCGATTGCCAGTTTGATTGACTCAGTCGATCCCAGGTTAAGTACGATGTTTAAATCGGCAAGCTCTTTATTGCGATGTCTAAATCGGTCTTGCTGGATCTGATGTGTTCCAGAGCCCTTTTCTCGCATAAGCAACGGAATAGAACACAACTGCTCAAAGGTCAAAGTCTTGCCAATGCTCTCGTGACCGATAGGCACATGCAATCGAAGCCGGTCTTTCATCCAGACGCTGGTATGAAATTCGTTGCCCTTAAGTGCGCCCTCTACAATCGCTACGTCTACTTCACCGGCGCGAAGTAAATCCGCTATTTGTTCGGTGATTCGTGTAGTCAGAGCGAACGAAACCTGAGGAAAGTTGGTTTTGAATTCTCCAAGCAGGCGAGGAAGGACATATTGAGCGATTGTAGTTGAGGCACCGACAAACAGCCGACCGGAGATAGCCTCCTTGAAAGCTTGAATCTCCCTGAGAGCTTGTCCTTCCAGCTGTTTTATCTGCTTGACATAACCCAAAAGCGTCTGCCCGGCTGCCGTCAATTCGACGTGCCCACCGGCTCTACTAAATAGGGGCAGTCCGTATTCAGTTTCCAGAGTCTTGATTGCAGCACTGACGGCTGGCTGACTCATATACAAAGCCTGGGCCGCCCGAGTGAAATTCAGACCGGTAGCCACTGCCAGAAAAATGTCATGCCTATCCTGCACGGGGAACCTTCATATGCGAATGTGCTTTTTCACAACGTAATGATAATTCGTCGCGAGAAGGATCGGTACCTCGGCAGTGAATACTTATTAAGGACATTACACAGCAGGCACCAGCTCAACTCGCAGCCGGCATTACAAGCCAGGACGGAATAAGACTGACAAGCCGGCTGGTAATGTGTTGCACATCTTCGCCGACAGCTGCCGCTGAACTGAGAAACGGTAGAGTATTGCGAACATACAGTTCATGCGACTCTCCAGAGATCCACAAGGTTGTGACGATGTAGCGAATACCATCGCCAATAACCTTATTAAATGATCCGGCCAACAGGCCTGGGGCTTCACTCATACCGGGAATCCAAATCTTCCTTTGCACCTCAGTAAAATGCTCTTCACGCTCAGGTCTGACCATGCAGTCTGCCACTCGAATGATCTTTGCGATCTCAAGGCCATTGCGCATATTGTCGAGCACACCAGGCATATTGCAAATGGGCTGAAGGAGGGAAACATCTATTGTTTTAAAGGTGTCACCCTGCTTGTTGTCGACAAAAATCAAATCATGATGCTGGTCCATGAAAACTTGGTAGGACTTTTGATTCTGCCAGATTCCCAGTATGCAGGCATCATTCTTTGACAGTAAATCCCAGCCTCCCAGTTGCCCGACAAATCCTGGAATGGTTGCCAGTTCAACCCACTTTGTCTGGGCAAGCGAAAATGAATCTCTTTTCTCTAGAGGAACATGGCAGACAATCCATTTGAAAAACATATCAAGTTTCAACCTCCTGCATTTCAAAGTCCGACCAGAAACCTCTCCGGGTCAGTCTCAGCTGCTTTCTTCAATTCCTCGTTGCGTACGAGCAGCAGTTTCGTCATATAGCGCTCCAGAAAGATACTGTCGGCTATGTGACCCAGAATTCCCAACGGACTTTCGTAATCAAATCGATCGCGCATTTTAGTGATACCGTTCTCGAACTCAAAAAAATGGTCGTGGTCGAATCTCTTGAAGGGACCAGACTTCATAGAATCTCTGAAATAAACTGGACGATCAAAGGCAGTAATAAGACTGGTCAGTGATTGCCAGATGCCGAAATGTCTGGCTTGCCAGGTCACCTCTTCACCTGCACCGATTAATCCGGTCACGACACCTGCAACCGCTTTCTCATTGGTATGACTGACCGAGTGGGTATGAAAGTCAATGCTCCGAGCCAGATCAAAGCAAATGTCGATGGGCGCATTGATTTCAGTGGTCAAAACTATCACTGGCATGGCGATATTATAGAAGTGTTCGAGTAGAGATTGATCACGGCTTGATACCGCTCACGCCGGTGGCACAGCCGAAGAAATATCGCTCGTATTTGACTTGCAGTCCACACCCCTCAAGAAATTTGTACATGCTCGAGGAATTGCCGAAGCGCGAAGTGTACACCCAGAGCAACCTGTAGTTGTCCGGATTACCCAGGAATAGACGACCGATCACGGGAATAAAATATCTCAGGTAAAACATAAAAGGTACTCTCAGAAACCAATTGGGCGGCACTGAAATCTCGAGCAACGAGAAGCGACCGCCAGACCTGAGAATGCGGGCAATTTCTATTGCCAGCAGACGCTTTTGTTGATCAGAAAAGGTCTTTAGTCCGAATCCGGAAACAATAACATCGGCCGATGCCGAGGCAATTTGATTGCTCAGAACGTCCGTTTCGATCACTTCGACACCGACGGCGTTGTCTTGCTGCATCGACCTTTTGCACATCTCATGCGAGAAATCCACACCGTATAAAGATCCCTGCCGCATGGTTTTCTCAAATATAGATGGCCACATCTCACCCATGCCGGACATCAGATCGAAGACAATTTGACCAGGACCCAACTCGACTTTGTCGACGCACTGGCGCCGCCAGCGTACCGTGAAACCAAACGAGGAAATCAGATTCATCGCACCGTAGGTCGCCGCCATGTCGTCGAAAAGTTGACGGACATAGGCGGGCTGATAAAGGTCAGTATCTTTGTCTTGTGCGATTTCGTTCATACTGAGAAATGACCCGTCCTGGGTACTATCGTTTCGTCAAACGGATTTTAATTGGCTGCGCCGGACGCAGTGTACAACCGGCTTTCGGCGTCACATTCTGCCCGTCCACAAGTTCAATCTTGAAACGCTGCAAGATCGTAGCAACTGCCATTTGACCTTCTGCCATGGCAAAGTGATTGCCGATACAAGCGCGCCCGCCGCCGCCGAACGGAAAGAAAGCAAACTTCGGCAGCTTCGCCTCATTTTCCGGCAAGAATCTTTCTGGATCAAACTTTTCCGGATCCGGAAAAAACTCAGGATGTCTGTGAGTGACGTACTGGCAAACCGTGACAGGTGTTCCTTTTTCCACCTTGTATCCCTGTATTACGTCGTCATCAACCGCTTCTCTCGGCTGTCCCCAGATCGGAGGATAGAGCCTGAGCGATTCATTGAAAACCATCTTGTTATAGGCAAGGCGATGCAAATCTTCCATTTCTGCCGGCCGACCCTTAAGAACCGATTCAAGCTCGTCAAGCAAAACTGCTTCAGCATCCGGGTTTTGATGCAGCAGAAAAAACGTCCAGGTCAGAGACAGTGCCACTGTTTCATGCCCGGAAATCAGAAGCGTCAGTATCTCGTCGCGCAATTGACGCACACTCATTCCTTCTGAAGTGCCTTCAAATGTCGCTTTCATTAGCATGTCGAGCAAATCCTGCGGCGCATGCTCCAGCTTCTTGCGTCTTTCGACGATACCGTATACGACATCATCGAGAACATGCCTTTGGTCGTGAAACTTTATGTTGGCCGGCGTGGGAAGCCAGTCTGGAATGAGGAAAGGCAAATTCATGCGCGCACTTATATGCTCAATCGAGTGCTCCAGGGCACTGAGAAATGGAGCGGCAGTTTCAGACAGGTCGTCACTGAATAGAGTTCGCCCGATGACGCGGAAGGTCAGATTAGACATCTCTTCGAAAAGGTCGACAACCTCGCCTTCCGGCATTTTTTCCCACACCTCAATCTGCTGGTCGATAGCAATCTTCATTGCACTTCCCAGGGTAGCCAGGCGGTCGCGATGAAATGAAGGCTGGATTAGACGCCGCTGTTTGCGCCAGGATTCGCCCTCATTGGTCAGCAATCCTTGCCCACCCACGTAGCCGAAAGGTTTGAGAAAGCGAATCGGCTTCTGATAGTTGATCTGATTGGTCTGAAGAATCTGCTCGACTGCATTGGGATGTACAAAGAGATACCAGCTCAAGCCAGGCATGGCCGGGAAACGCAAGCAATCGCCGTATTTCTTCCAATTGGTCATATTAAAGGTAAGCGGGTCGCGCATACCTTCAATTGTTTTGCCGAACAAGTACTGACTCGGACCGGGCGGTCTTCCGGAGGCTTTTGATTTCTTAATCGGTGTCATGGACGACGACATCTGCCCATTGTCCAATACCGGCGCATATCCTTTGCCGTATGACATCCGCGATCATTTACTTTGTGTGCCGAAGGCTTCGCTCCGCCTCCTCCCAGAGACATCGATTTGCATGCGCTAACCAGCACCCGTGTACTCTCGTGTATGATCAATCTCGACAAGCAAAAATCTGCCGCTGTCGAGATTGGCGTCTCAGTTAACCGGTAAACCAATGCTTTTTGTCGCGTTTCTCATAATCAACACACTGGCACTGGTCGTGCTGGTTGCGTTGATGCTGTCTTTTTTTGCAACCTTCCGTAAGGTGCCACGCTGCGCGATTGCCAATGATCAACTGCCACTGATAAGCGTAATTGTTCCGGTAAGAAATGAAGAAACGAAAGTAGCGCGATGCCTGGAATCGCTTATCGGACAAGACTATCCGCGATTCGAAATCATCGTCATTGATGACAAATCAACTGATTGCACCGGCCAAATAATTGCCGAAATTGCTGCTCGCTTTCCGTCAATTAGAGTGATTCAGGGACGCGATAGCCGTCCAGGCTGGTTGGGCAAATGCAATGCCCTGCACCACGGCAGCCCCCACGCAAAAGGCGAGTGGCTGGTATTCTCAGATGCCGATACTTTCCATCACCCCAACTCGCTTCGTGACGCAGTTGGAGCGGCCATCTCGTACAAGGTAGACATGATTTCTTTCATGCCGGTGCAAGAACTTTATAGTTTTGCCGAACGCACAATCATGCCGACATTGCTAGGCTCTTTCCTGATGGGCGATCCGACCAACAAGATAAATGATCCGAAAAGCCGACGAGCATATGCTTACGGTCAATATATCATGGTCAAGCGCACCACATATGATGCCATTGGCGGGCACGAGTCCGTGAAAGATCAAATACTCGACGACATTTCCATCGGGCGAGTAACGAAGGAAAAGGGCTTTGCAGTAACAGCTTGCGACGGTCGACCGCTTTATCAGGTCCGTATGTACACCAACTTTTCAGAATTGTGGAGTGGTTGGACAAAAAATGCATACGCATTGATCGACTGCAGCCCGATCAGTTTGGCAGGACTGGTCGTTCTGCTTAATCTGTGCCTATTGGCTCCCTTCGTGACTTTAGCAGCTACTGCATTTGCGCCGTCAATCATCTCGACTCTAGCGCCTCTTCCAATTGTCTGGTCGATGCTTGCCGTGCAATTCGCCTGCATGCTCACCTGGTATGCTCGCAGCAATGCCTTTTACAAAGGGCTAAACCAGCTCCACTTCTTGCTCTTGCCCCTCGGCGCAGCTTTAGTGAGCGCGCTCTATATCAATTCAGCCTACTGCTTTTTGACCGGTCGCCAGGTCAAATGGAAAGACCGCGATTATTCGGTGGACACCAACCAGCGCGTCAAAACTTCCTTTGAAGACGCGCCTCCATTGGCAGAACAGCCAGTTTCCCAAAAATCATAAGCAACAGATCAAACGTATTGGTTAACCAACTGAAGAATGCCTGTATTTTTCTCCTGGTCGATCAGCTTCTTGAATTGCTTGCGCGTCTCCCCTGAAGCATGCTGGCAGAGAGCCCAATAGGCATGCTCCTTTAGCATCTCCTCCGGCTCTGATTGCAAAAACTGAATCAGCTTAAGAACTGCCGCGGCTTGATCATGCTCAGATAACTTTCCATTCAATCCAGCCTGCTTATCGTTTGAATTACAACTTGCATCAGCCAAAATATTGCCTATTACCGTCAGCGCGTTTCGCGTCAGCCCGCGCTGCTTCGGGCGCCGCAAAGGGGTGTGGGCGAAGCGCTCACGAAATTCGATTTCGGATTGCAATTGCAAAATTGAAAACAGGTCCAGATAATGTCCTGCACCTTTTTCGGCAGAGAATTCCTCCCAGGGAGAAACGTTCGGCTTTTGATTGTAAGGACACACATCCTGGCAAACATCGCAGCCGAAAACCCACCGCCCCAGCTGTTTTCTCAAGGCAAGGGGAATTCCTTCTTTGTTTTCAATGGTCAGATACGAAATGCATTTATTCGAATTTACTCCCACACCATATTCAATGGCATCGGTCGGGCAGCCCTCGCCGCAGCGAAAACATTTGCCGCAGGTTCCCTGATACGGCTCGTCGGCATCCAGCTCCAGATCAGTGATCAGCTCAGCAACAAAATTGTAAGTGCCCATCAATTGGGGACCAATTATCAAAGTATGCCGACCGGCAAATCCCAAACCATGCCGAGCGGCAAGCCCCTGCTCGAAAAGAGAAACATCGTCGGTATAAGCCTTAGCCAGTACTTTTCTGCCGGCGATTTTCTCGATGCGCGCGTTAAGTTCTCTCAACTTTGCCCGGATTACAGCATGATAATCAAGCCCCACGGCATAGCGCGCAACCTTGCCGAAGAAGCCGGGCGGCGGCTCCGGGACCTCCGTGTAATAGCTCACGGAGACAACAATTGCAGACCGCCCCTCTGGATATAAGAGCTGCGGAGATGTTCTAAAATGTGGGTTGCGCTTCAGGTACTCCATACCGGCAGCGTATCCAAGCGCCAGCCAGCGCTCGTACTCCTGGCGCTCGGTTTCCATGGGCTCAAGCGATGCGATCACTGCGCGCTGAAAGCCAAGATCGTACGCTGTTTCCTTTATCGATTCTTTTAATTGCTGCGAGGTCATGGCTCGATGATACCCTGGTTCAATCCGCTTTGAGCCGCAAGATAAATAAGTTAGACGAAGAAGATAATTCCATATACTACATAGATAACTGAATGGAAAAGCAAGAAACCGCACTGGACCTGAAAGATTTTCAGTTTGAGTTGCCCCCTGAATTGATTGCCCAAGAGGCACTGGAAAAGCGCGATGCGTCGCGATTGCTCGTTGTCGACAGAGCTAATGACACGCTCAAACATGTCCACTTCAAAGATATACTCGGTTTCTTCAAATCCGGGGATGTAATCGTAGCAAACGATACGCAGGTTATTCCGGCAAAATTGTTTGCTCGTCGCCAGAGCGGCGGCATAGTGAAACTTCTTTTGATTAAGCCGACTACGGCTTCAGCAGCGGTCTGGGAAGCCATGGCCACCTCCACAAAACGGCTCAAGATCGGCGAAGAACTGCTTCTTGACTCAGATAGCGGCAAAGTCTATCCGCTCCGGCTTAAGGATCTGACAGTCGGACCCGACGGATTCAAACGACTTCTGATCGATCTCGGCGACCGCGAAAGCGTCTTTCAGATTCTTAAAGACGCCGGATATGCGCCACTGCCGCCCTATATACAGCGAGCCCAAGACAAGCATGATGCTGCAGAAACAAGCAAAAGATCCAAAGATCTCGACCGTTATCAAACAGTCTTTGCCTGCCACCCTGGTGCTGTTGCAGCACCCACTGCCGGTTTGCACTTTACCACTGAATTGATAGATCAACTCAGCGACCATGGCATTGCTCTGCACAAAATCACGCTGCATGTTGGCCCTGGTACGTTCAAACCGATCTCCACAAGTGTCGATGAGCATACTATTGAAGCCGAGCGTTACTCGATTTCCTCAGACACAGCCAATGCTGTAAACACAGCCAAGAAAAATGGTTCACGCATCATCGCCGTTGGCACCACCAGCCTGCGCGCGCTCGAATCTGCAGGCAAAAACGGTGTTCTCGAGGCGGTAGAAGACGGCAGTACAAACCTGTATGTAAAACCCGGACACGATTTCAAAATCGTCGATAGCCTGATTACTAATTTCCACTTGAGCGGCTCCAGCCTTCTTGTTCTCGTCGCCGCTTTTGCAGGCAGGCAGACAATCTTACGCGCATACAAAGAAGCTGTAGAACAGCGATATCGCTTCTACAGCTACGGCGACGCCATGTTGATCTTGTAGCCGGCGCGTTGCACGCGCCTTCAAAATTTGCGGCGTGCAACGCCGCAGCTACGATATTTGCGGCGTGCAACGCCGCAGCTACAGTTTTTTATGCTTTTTTACTAGATGACTGACCAGCAAATTAATCAGACCACCTATGTACAGAACCCCAGCACAGGCAATGGCCATCTGCTTTGTTTGATCCTTTTCAATTGCAAAAAAGTAAGTGACAACACTGAGAACAATTGCCGTGACGAATCCAGCGACCATAAATCCCATCGCTTCTCTGCGCCGTGACGGTACTTGTGATTGCACTAATATCCGATTATCTTGACTCAATGCACGTACAGCAGCCGCCATTTCATTGGCAGTTTGAAAACGGTCACCAGGTTGCTTCTCCAGCGCCCTCAATATGACTTGATTGACGGCCGACGAATGCCTCACCGTTGGCGTTTCATTGACGTGCATCATCAGAGTTTCCAGGGAGCTTTCGGCAACAAAAGGCGGACTTCCGGAGAGCATTTCCTCAAAGACGCATCCCAAAGAATAGATGTCGGAGCGCCTGTCGACCGACTTTCCATGGCACTGCTCCGGACTCATATAGCTGGGCGTGCCAAATGTTTCACCGGTCTGAGTCAGATCGGTGCCGTCTTTGGAAAGTATTTTCGCAATGCCGAAATCGACAATTTTTGCCATTTCGGACCCTGACGAGTCTGTGGTTATGATGATGTTGGCAGGCTTGATGTCCCGGTGTATAACTTGCTTTTCATGAGCATAGTGCAAGGCGTCGCACAGTTGCAGCAATATTACGACGCTTCGCTCCTGCGTCAATTTTCCTTCTTCTCTTATGATCTCAGAAAGAGATTTTCCCTTCACATACTCCATAACGAGAAAGGGCGAGCCATCCTTGTCTTGCCCGAATTCGCTGACCGCGGCAATATTCTGATGGTTGAGCGCAGTGGATGCCTTAGCTTCTTGCTGAAAGCGCATCAGAGCTTTGCCGTCAATTGCATGTCCAGCCGAAATAATCTTGATCGCCACTGTCTTATCGAGCAGCAAATGTTTAGCCGCATAGACAACGCTCATGCCACCAGAGCCAAGGCGCGACAGGATCAGGTAGTGGCCGCCTATCGTTTTGCCAATCAGCGAGTCTTCTGCATTCGAAGTCCCAAAAGGAGCAGCATCAGATCGGTCAGACCGGTCAGAGCGCTCAGAAACATCGGAGCTCTCAGACTGATCAGAGCGAATCTCGACAGTGCGATCAATGTCCTCCACTGTCGTCGCTTCTTTCTCAACAAGGCGCTGCTCTTTCAGCTTTGGCTCTTCTGAGAACACTACTCGGCGCCGACGAACTCGGTCATTTGCGCGATGGAGATACTGTTGCCGCCAGCCCGTTCGCTTGACTCGCATGCCATATCGGCTTGTACGATTAGCTCTTCTGCCTCTCCGGCGTGACCCGGACGATGCGCAATGCCAATGCTGACTGTCACCTGCAGTTGGTGCCATTGCCACTGCATGACAGAAGCAGCCACATCTTTTCTCAAACGCTCAGCGGCAATCTGGGCACCCTTCCCCGGTGTTTCAGGCAAAATAATCAAGAATCGCTCGTTGACATAGCGTCCGGCCAGGTCGATATCGCTTCGCGTGACGGCATTCAAGCGATCGCCGACGAAGGCGAGCATGGCGTCGGCAGCCGACGGCCCATGAACCTTTTCGATATTGGAAAAACTGTCGATAGCCACGACAAGAATGGCAATCGGACGGTTGAAACGCTTGCCGCGCTTGAGTTCGCGCCGCAGCATCCGGAGCATGTATTGAAACTTCAGGCAGGGAGTCTGAGCGTCGAAAAACGCCAGGGCCTCAATCTCTTCGTCAGTCAGAGGTCTGCTTTCTTGCATCTGCTGACCGCCGATGCGACCACCTGTGCCAGTGTGCAAAAGGTCCATCGCCTTTTCGGTCTGCTCAAAATCCCAGGTTACCTGGTTGCGGACATCGGAGACGCGGCGATGAAAGAGGTTGTCTTTGATGACCCACTCATCGTTTTTCTTGTTGCCAGGATTATTCGGCATAAAGCTGCAGTGTTCTCCTC
>Ga0265313_10001459_pt1 | contig 22076 bp, 17 predicted proteins | sample 4123metaG_FD_203122 | JGI IMG/M metagenome (GOLD analysis project Ga0265313, IMG submission 203122) | Rhizosphere microbial communities from Carex aquatilis grown in University of Washington, Seatle, WA, United States - 4-1-23 metaG | ecosystem: Host-associated > Plants > Roots > Rhizosphere >...
CAGGACGCTCTACCGACAATTCTCGTCGCGACGCCGAGCAGTGCGCGCGTTTTTTCTCCCCGGATCGGCGCTTTCGCGGGCGAAAACGACGAACCGGCTGCGTTCTCGGTCAGCTCCCGTTTCCGCAGTCCGTGCCGGTCAGCTGGTACCACTCGAGCGGCAACTGGCCCACCCGGAGGCGCACTTCACTCTGCCGCTCCCCGTACCATGGCGGCAGCGAGGAAGGCTGCTGCGCCAGCGGGTCGCTCTGCCCGTCGTAGGGGAGCGTGCAGCGGCGTAGGTTCGGGGCCAGGGAGCACGCCCGCACGGAGTCGAACCCGAAGTCGAGCGTGCGCGCGCCGCCCCGCGTGGGCTCCGGCGCCGAACCGAGAGCGACCTGGGGCCAGAGGCTGGCGTGCTCGAATGGGAGCTCGCCGAAGCGCAGCGTGATGCGCGTTCGTCCGGGAACCGCGCTCGGAAAGCCGCCGAGGGGCGCGAGCGAGACGATCGGCGCCAGGGACGCGATCGGCGCGAGAGAGGCCATGGCCGCGAACGATGCCATGGGCGCCAGAGAAAGAGCTCGGCCGTAGTCGGGCTGCGACGCGGAGACGGTATCGGCGATGCCGTTCAAGTAGGCGATCACCTCGCGAAAAGCGGCCGATTCGTCAGCCGCTCCGATCTCGACGGGGATGATGGTGATGGGTGTCAATGCGTTGTTCATGATGCGTCCCCTTGCTTGGGTCCGTGCTCCCGCTGTGTTTTGGACCGTTTCATTCGGCAAGCAGGGACGCGCTCACACAGTTGCGCCCCTGTTTCTTCGATTGGTAGAGGGCCGCGTCCGCGGCCGCGACCAGCCGGCTGCTCGACAGCTGCGCGCCGCTCCCGTTCCACGCCGCCACGCCGACGCTCGCGGTGACACGCGGTGCCCCTTCGATCTCGAAGAGGTCGGTGGCAGCCACTGCCTCGCGGAAGCGTTCGCCGATCCTGGCGGCGTGCTCGACAGACGAGAAGCCGCAGTCGCTGGCGGGAACGACGACGGCGAATTCTTCGCCGCCCCAGCGGCCGGCCACGCCGCCGAAGGGCGCCGCCGCGTGGAGCGCGTGCGCCACGCTCCGCAGAACGGCGTCGCCCGCCGGGTGGCCGTACGTATCGTTGATGCGCTTGAAGTGGTCGAGATCGAGAACCGCGAGAGAGACGCCTTTCCCCGTGCCGAGCGTGAAGTCGAGCAATCGCTCGATCGCGCGGCGGTTGGCTAGGCCGGTCAGCGGGTCCGTATTGGCGAGATCGCGCAACGAAGAACGCTGTTCGCGCGCCCAGCGCATCACTTCGCGATCGCGCAGGTGCCGGAGCTGCGCCGAGACGCGTGCCCGGACCTCGCGGTCGCGACCCACGTTGGCGATATAGTCTTCGGCCCCGGAGTGGAGCGCGTGCACGACCACGTCTTCGTTGGCTTCGCCGGCCGTGTACGCGATGACCGTGCGCGTACGCGCCTTGTCGAACTCGCGAAGCTGGCAGCAGATGACGAGGGCCCGCTCGTCGCCGGCGCGCGTGTGGACAAGGACGACGTCGGGGCGCGTCGAGAGGACGCAGGAGAGCAAGTCCTCGCTGGGGGCGCAGTACGCGACTTCGAGTCCGTCCGTGCGCAGCGCGCGAGCGATCCCCGCGGCGCGTTCGGCGTCGTCGTCGACGACGAGGATGCGCCGGGGGCCGGCGTGTTCCGGCGGCAGCGTGTCGGTGCTGACGCGGCTCCGCGTCGTGCTCAGTGAAACGCGGCCGTAGGCTCGGGCAATGGTCGCGGGCGCGAAGAAGCTGGGTGCGTTGGTGGCCATCGCGGGGAGTCCCTCTTGTGCCGGGGGGTCATGCAACCCGCGGGCCGACCCGCCTTTTGCTGTAAATCGGCGCAAATCCTTTCTTCGGGGCCGCCCAGCCCGCCATCTTCTTGGCGGCGTCGGCGCGTTGGCTCCGTGCCGGCGCGGCGCCGCCGCCTACTCCGGGAATGCGTCCACGTCGCGGTAGACCGTCTTGGCGAGGCACGGGCCCCAAACTCCATCGGTGCACACGCGCCGGCCGGGCGGGCAGCTCGCGTAGTCCCCCGACTGGATCTTGGGTCCGACGCACTCCACGATCTGTCCCGCGAGGCACAGGCATCCTTGCTCAGGGACGGCGCACGCCGCCGCCGGCTGTCCCGAGGACCGCTGCCCGGCATCGGGATCGACCGCGGCCCATCGAGAGATTGGCGTCGCCACCCCTTCTTGCATCGTGTCTGCCTCGGGCGACCCTCCGCACGCGGCCAACCCGAGGACCGTGGCTCTGACGAGCGCCCATGGCAACACGCGACGGAAGCGACGGCCCGTTGTCACGATTGCTCCTGAATCGTGAATACGGCGCCGCGCGGACTCGGGAATAGCGGCGACCGAGATCGGCTCAAAAAAAGTCCGGTCGTCGTCCCGGTCCGCGGGTGCGCCCCGGTTGGCGCAGCGCATCCCACGGTCGCGTCATCGGGCCGCCCGTGAAAAGACCGTTGAGAAGGCGCGCCGCAACAAGTAGAAAGCCCCCCGATGGGTTGCCGGACCAGTTCGGTGCCGACAAGAGGCGGTCGGCGGTGAACGACGATCGGCGACGTCGAGGTGTGGCCGTGTCTGCCGCGGGCGCGATGGTGGGCTGCGCCATGCTCGGATGGGCTCCGGTTGCCGCGGCCCAGGCGACGGCCGGCGGCGCGACCGGAACGTCCCAAGATTCATCGTCCGGTGCCGGCGCGGCGGGCGGAGGCATCCTTCGCGGCGACGAGCTGCCGAGCCCCGGGTACATTCCGGGCTATCGAGCCGACCAGGCTCTCGGGATGTCCCCCTTCGTCCCGCGGGTCGGGGCGCTGCCGGGCGGAACGACCCCGAGCTACGCGGCCCCCAAGCCCTCCGACGAGTGGACCTTTCGCTGGAGCGGCTTTTTCAGCGCGTCGCTGCAGTTCAGCGAGAACCAGCGCGTGATGACGACGGCGGGGGAGAGCAAGACCGTGTTCCACGTCCCGCCGCAGACGGTGGACGAATACGGCTCGTTCGTGGGGACGAGCACGATGCCCGGTCAATGGGCCCAGACGTCGTTCGCATATGGCAATCGCTACGTGACGGCCAACGTGAGCCTGACCACCTGGAATCCGGACGACGCATCGACCTTCTACCAAATTGGAAGTCAGCAGTTCATCAACAACGCGTACTTGTCCTTCAACATGCCCGCGGTGGCCGGAGTCCGGCTGCGGGCGATGACTGGCTATTTCTACGCCGCCTACGGCGCCATCGGCCAGTATGGATTCGGCATGTACACCAATCCGCTGGTGGGCGGCGTGAGGGGGGTCGGAGAAGACGTCATCGGCGAGTACGATCTCAGCGATACGGTGACCCTCGCCATCGAGGATGGAGTCATGGGAACGCGCAACGGGATGGCGCCGATCAGCGTCATCGCGACCGGCCAGAACGGGGCTGGCTCGGTGCCGTGGCCTGCGGCCTGGGTCCACCACGCGCACGTGGGCTTCGAGAAAAGGGGGGAGGTCACCGCCCGAGCGAGACTTCACTTCCTCGACAACTGGGCGCAGGACGATCGCGTCCAGCTCCCGTACGACAACCCGTCCACACGGCAGCTGAACGAGACGATCGTCGCCGACGGACGCATCCGCACCTACGGCCTCGACGCCAGCCTCGCGTCGCCCATCTGGGGATTCGTCGGCGCCGCCGTGTCGTACGTAGACGCGAAGAACGCGTACCCGATCAAGGGAACGGTCACATTCGGCGGCGACGGCGAATCGCTCACGAATCGATGGTTCGGCGTCACCTCCGGAGGGACCGGCCAGCTCCTCGTGGCCGGCGTCAACTACACGACCAGCATCGGGAGAATCGTCAGCTACCCTGTTCCGTTCAGCAGCGAGGGGCCCGACCTGACGCTGAACGCCGGGTTCGAGATCGCCAAGAGCTGGTCGAACTTCGCCTCGTTCGACGGGCGCGTGCGCCACAAGTACGGCGCCGACCTCCTCTACACGTTCCTGCCGTTCATGGGCGTCGGACTTCGCGTCGACCGGGTCGTGCCGAACTCCAACGACTCGGAGGAGACGTTCCACGTCATCGCCACGCGCTTGGTCTTCAAGACCAACTGGACGAGTCGCGAGACGATCTCGCTCCTTTACGGGAAGTGGTTCTACGGCGCGCATACCCACCCCGAAGCCAGCTCGGTCATGCCCGGCGACAGGCTCGACGACCAGCTCTTCGCCCTCAACGCTCAAATCTGGTGGTGAGCCCGACCATGGCGCTCAGCAAGGCGGAGTCGATCGCGATGCACTCGCTCAGACGTAGGAGAATCGGCCTTGGACCGCGGGCTGCCAAGCTCGGACCGCTGGCGCTGCTCGCGGTGCTGGCGCTCCCGCGGGTCGCCGGTGCCGACGACACGGACAAACAGGCGGGCGTTCCCGACGCGCTCAGCCTCGACCCGACGACGCCTCAAGTGGCCGCGCTGCCCGGCGGCGTGACGCCCGCGTTCGGGCAGAGGGCGTTCGGCGATCACGAGTGGCGCTTCGACTACCATGGCTTGCTCACCGCCCCGCTCAATGCCGGGATCAATTCCCGTCAGGCGCAGCCGGGGCAAACGGCTCCCGCCGTGCAACCAGGGCAGAGCTCGACCGTCTTGCACGCGCCGCCGGTCGTGCCCGACGACCTCGAGACGTTTTCGCATACGGGGGTGGTCCCGGCGACCTACGCGCAGCTCAACCTATCCGAGGGCAACGGCATCGTATCGGCGAACTTGAGCATCCTCGCCCAGCAGGCCAACGTGTCCGAGTCGTTTCTCGAACCCGCCTCGCAGCTCGGAATCAGCGACGCGTTCTTGAGTATCCTCCCAGACGTCGGACCGAACGTCCGCCTTCGCGCGATCGTCGGCGCGTTCACGAGCCGGTACGGCGCGACCGGCGAGTACGACGAGGGGCGCTACGGCACGCCCCTCATCGCGCGCATCAACGGGTCGGGCGAACAAGTCAGCGCCCGGATGCGGGTCGGCCGCGACTGGACGGTCCTGCTCGAGCAGGGGATTCAAGGCCAGACGAACAAGGCGGGGTCGAACATCACGCCCGACGTTTGGAACGATTTCGCGAACCCGGCCGAAGGCACGACCTTCGTCAACCACCTTCACGCGGGGCTCGGCTATCGATCCCTCGCGACGCTCGGAGCTCACTTCATCAGCGCGTGGAGCCAGGACGACCGCGCGACAGGCACGCTCGCGCCCGATGGAAACATCACCATTCTGGCGAGCGATCTGCGGATCTCGATGCGGCGGTACGGCCACTTCTATGCGGCGGTTTCGCACACCGAAGCGACGCACGCGTACACCGTCAGCCGCATCATCTCCGTCCTCAACACCCCTGGAGGCCCGGGCCTCGCGAACGACTATCTGGGCGCGTCGGGGGACGCCACCGGATCGCTGACAACCGTGGGCGGCCAGTACGACCTCAGCCTCGGCCGGCTCGCGAGCTTCCCGGTGCCGTTCACCCCGGACGGACCGGACCTCGTGCTGAGCGCGTTCGGCATGGTGACCCACGTCACGAGCAGCGCGCCGCTCCAGGGCGGGGTCTACGGGGACGGCGTCACCAAGGCGAAAGCCGGTTTGGAAGCGACCTACAGCGTGCTTCCGTGGCTCGCGTTCTCCGCCCGATTCGATCAGGTCAGCCCGAACGTGGACGACGCCCGGTATTCGTTCGCGGTTCTCTCGCCCCGAATCATCCTTCGCACGGGATGGACGGCGACCGATCAGGTCGTCCTCCAGTACTCTCACTGGGTGGACGGTTCGCTGGCGACCGTTCGGACCGGGGCACCGCCCGTGGACAACGTGCGCATCGTCCCCGATTCGGACATGGTTTCCCTCGCTGCGAGCATGTGGTGGTGAGCTTTCGGAAGGACTGGGATCGAATGGGCATCACGAACGTCGCCAGGCTCGCGGGAAGGTGCGGTTCGGTGCTCCTCGCCGCGGGCCTGGCCGTGGCGGTGGGCTGCGTCGACACGTCCGGCTCTCGGAACGATTTCGCGGTGGCGGGCGACGACTCGGCAGCGCCCGACGGCGGCGACGCGGCCGCGCCGGAAGGCGGGTCTTCGAGTGGCGGGGGCCCCGTGGAGAGCGGAGCCGACGCCGACGCCGACGCCGGTCCCGCCACGCCCGACTTGTGCGGCTTCCCGGCGACCGACGCCGCAGTCAGCGGGGTTCTCTACAGCGGGTTTCCGATGGGCACGGCGATGGGATGCGCGTCGAACATCCCCATGCCCCGCAACGGGTCGTGGTTTTCGTATCACGACAGTTCGAACGACGCCGGGTCGCTCGTCCTGTCGGCGATGGCCGAGCGAGGCGGTTGCGGAGGGATGAGCGCCTGCGCATATCACGCGAAGGGTCCGACGAACGGGGCGGCTTTCCCGGGTTATGGCGCCGGCGTGGGGTTCGACCTGAACGACAACGCGGCCAGCCCGCCCGTCGCGATGCCCTACGACGCTAGGGGGTCCGGCTACACGGGCATCCAGTTTTGGGCGAAGGGGACGATCACGGGAACACGGGGCCCCGGCTACTCTTCCTCGCCGCAAACGATCCACATCAAGCTCGTCACGACCACCGACCGGCAAGGGGACGACTACGGATTCTATTGCCAGACGATCGATCCGACGACCTGGACGAGCTGCAAAGTCGCCTTTTCCGCGTTGACGCGGGACGGCTACGGGATGCCCCCCCCGGCGATGGATATGTTCGATCCTCAGAACCTCCAGAAGGTCCAGTTCGAATTCTCGACGTACTCGACCGGCGCCGTAAGCATGGATGTGTGGATCGATGAAGTTTCGTTCTATTGAGCCGACGCGTCCCGGCAAGATCCGGGCGGAGAAAGAAATGGATCGACGTCTGAACGCTTCCGCCCTCATGCTCTTGGCCGGCGTGGCCGCGACGAGCTGCATCGACTCTTCGCGCATGGCCACGTGCCCGACCGGCGCCGGGGATCCGAGCGTCGTCTTGAAGTCTTGCTCCGGGGGGACCAAGCCCTCCGACGACGGAATCATCGACGACTTCGAAGACGGCGACAATCAGCTCAGCAAAGTGGGTGGGCGCGACGGCTACTGGTTTACGAGTCACGACGACAAGGGTTCGAACATCGGCCCCAACCCGCTGAAAATGGAAGACGGCGGGGCGGGATCGAGCAAGGCGATGCACGTCAGCGGCCAGACCTCGGGCGACAACGGTGCGTGGGGAGCGCTATGGGGCGCGAACTTTCTGTCGCAGGGGCTCTACGACGCCTCGCCGTACGCGGGCATTTCGTTCCACGCGAAAGTGGGGAGCAGCTCTACGCGCAAAGTGCGATTCAAAGTCGGCGACGTGAACACCCACCCGGACGGGGGCGTATGCAAGTCGTGCTGGAACCACTTCGGTAAGGACATGGTCCTGACGACCGACTGGAAGGAATACAAGGTCACGTTCGCCGAGATGAAGCAGGAGGGCGGCTGGGGCGAGCCCCACCCGTCGGTCACTCCGGCTCAGCTGATGTCGATCAACTGGTCGATCGGGCCCGCGCAAACGTTCGATGTCTGGGTCGACGATATCCAGTTCTTCGACTGCAAGTGAGCGGGCAGAGAACCGCCAGGATCGCAAGGGACGCCAGGGTCAGAGAGAAGTGAGTTCCTCCGATCCCCTGGCGCACCTTACGCCCCTGGCGGTCATCCCGCCGTCGGGCCCGGGCCGTGGAAGAGCGCCTCCACGTACGTCTCGTTGTGAACGAGGCTCGCTCCGCTCTCGCCCTTTTCGAAGAAGTGGAGCCGGTTCGGATCGAAATGGATCGCAATCTCCGCGCCGACCGCGAGCCCGTAGAAAGCGGTAATGGACGCGACAATCTGCGGGTGCCGCCCGGTGGCCAGCTGGACGTGCATCGTGTCGCCGAGCGGCTGAATCAGCCGAATCTTCATCGACAGCGCGCTATCTTTCGTTTCGAAGCGGGCGCGCGGTGCGTCGCTGAGCGCCTCGGGCCGCACGCCTAGGACGACCTCCGTCCCGGCGCGGCTACGGAGCTCCCGCGAGGCCCATTCGGGCACCGGAAGCCTCCCGGTTCCTTCGTCGAAGTAGAGGCGGCCGCCCTCTTCGACCAGGCGCCCGTCGAAGAAGTTCATCGGAGGATTGCCGAGGAAGCCCGCGACGAAGCGATTGCACGGCCGGTGGTAGATCTCGAGCGCCCTCGCGCACTGCTGAATGACGCCGTCCTTCATCACGACGACGCGATCGCCGAGCGTGATGGCTTCCTCTTGGTCGTGCGTCACGTAGACCGTCGTGCTGCCGAGCTCGAGGTGGAGCCGCTTGATTTCCGACCGCATCTCGACCCGGAGCTTGGCGTCGAGGTTCGAGAGGGGCTCGTCGAAGAGAAAGCACTTCGGATCGCGGACGATGGCGCGCCCGAGGGCGACGCGCTGCCTCTGGCCGCCGGAGAGCTGCTTGGGTTTGCGCTCGAGGAGGTGCGCGATGCCGAGGACGTCGGCCGCCCTCTTCACCCGCGCGGCGATGATGGGCTTGGGGGTCTTGCGCATCGCGAGCCCGAACGCCATGTTCTCGTACGCCGTCATGTGCGGGTAGAGGGCGTAGCTCTGGAAGACCATGGCGATGTCGCGGTCTTTCGGAGGAACGTCGTTGACGACGCGGCCGCCGATCGAAATCGTGCCGCCCGAGGCGAGCTCCAAACCGGCGATCATGCGAAGCGTCGTCGACTTGCCGCACCCGGAAGGGCCGACGAGGACGATGAACTCCCGATCGTCTATTTTCAAATTGAAGTCGTCGACGGCCTTCACGCCGTTCGGATAGAACTTGTCGACGTGCAGGAGTTCCACGCTCGCCATCTTGGTCAATCACCGCTAAGGCAGGGGGTGCCGGGCGCCCGGGCGCGTCGGGCGCTCATGGGGAATCGCGGTAGAAGCTCACTTCGTCGATCCAGTAGTCGATCCAGCCCGCCGTCCACGTGAACCGCACCACCGAGACCGCGTGCAAATCGAGTAGCTCGGACTTCTTGGCGAACCCCTGTTGCCTGAGGTCGGAGAAGCGCACTTTGAAGAACTGCCAATCGGTACCGAGCGTGACCATCTTCATCCAGTGATCGCCGCACAGCTCCGTCGGGTTCGCCGGAGGGGGATCGGTGGCCGGGTCGAAGCAGAAGCTGGCCCCGTAGCCATCGGCCCGGGTATGCGAGGTGCACGGTCGATTGAAGAATGCCGGATCGCCGAGCGCGGAGGTGCCGTTCGGTAGGGTCACGGTACCGCCGTCCGGAAAGTGGAAGACGTCGTTCGGATACGCGGCGTACGGTTGATTGCACTCGTTCTGATAAGGAGCTGCGCCGGGAGACAAAGGAGAGCCGCTGCAATAGAAGGTCGTGCCTTGTCCGTTGATGGCTTGGAAAGCGAGGCCGCCGCCGTCGGCAGCCAGCGCGCCTGCGCAGTAGTATCCAGGCTGGTCGTTCCCGCAGACCGAGGTGTTGAGGTTGACCGCGCCTTGGTCCGCGAACTCGCACTGTGTGAGGTCGGCGCACGAGCATTCTTTGACGCGCTCGCAATGCCGCGGCGCGGTCGGGTCGTTGCGGTACGTGAGATAGCTGATGTCGTCGTCGGTGAACCGATCGCCGACGGTCACGCCGATGCCCGCTTGGCCGTTGGGCCCTCGCCGGCCCCAGAAGCTGATGCCGTCGAACGTACTCACGTCGAGCGCGCCCACCCGAACGGCATATTCTTCGGTGGCGGGCGGACAGAGCTCGGGATGCGGCGGGGGGCCACCGTTCTGCTGGGGTCCGCACAAGCCCTTTGGCCCGTCGCCCAGGCCGTCGCTGTTGTTGAGCTTCTGCATCGGAATGCCCATTCCGCCGCCCCAGGCGCGAAACGCCGAGGGCTTGGATTTGGAGGCGACAGGGAGGCAGCCCGCCAATTTATCGATGTACGGGAAGTACCCGCCGACGACGTGAAGCGCGGCATTTCCAGGGCCGCAGTAGTCGGCTACCTGCGTCTTCGGCACGTATCCCGCGACCATCGCGTGGAGGTTGGGCGCGCTCCCGTAGATGCTCCACGCGACTGCGGTACCGTCCGTGTAGACATAAAAATCCTGGGCGGAGAAATCGCTCATCGAGTCCGGGTCGTCGAAGGTCACAATCGGAAGCTTCGTGATTCCCTGGGTACTCACGCTGCAATCGACCGGCGTGGATCCAGGGTCGGGCACGCAGGTGCCCAGGCAGGGAAGGCCGTCCGCGATCAACGCGTCGCGGCTCTCGACGACCACGTTGCCTCCCGGCATCACTCCGAACGCTTCGCACCCGAGAAACGCAGCCCCCGCGACCGCGAGACCGATCGCGGCGAATCGCACCCTCTGGCGAAGGGTCGCGAAACGGCCGGCCTCGAGCCCGCTCTCCATGTCTTTTCGGCGCGCGCTTCGCACGTACGGCCCCGTTCTGCTACCGCGAGTGGCGAGGCGGGGTCAAGGGCGGTCCGAGGGGGTGGAAGGACGGGTCCATTCGCCGCGCACTCCGGCCCCGCCGGAGCGGCGGCTCGCGGGTTCCCTGGTAGAGTCGCGTCCAGCACGGTGAAAGTCGGGTACACACTCGCGTGGGTCGCGCTCCTTGGGATGCAGTCGGTCTCGGCAAGCGCCGCGGACGGCGTGGTTCGACCCAACCAAGTCCATCAACGGATCACGGGTTTTGGGGCGTCGTCGGCTTGGTACACTCCCGACCTCAGCGACGCAGACGCCGACCTGCTCTTCACGACCGACAGCGGCGTGGGGTTCACTCTGCTACGCGTTCGCATTCCGCCCGGCGGCTGCTCGCCTCCCGAAGAAACTTGTGAGGTCGCGACCGCGCTCAAAGCCCAAGCGCGAGGCGCGAGCGTGTGGGCCACTCCCTGGTCGCCGCCTGCACTCTGGAAGTCGAACGGAAGCGTCAACAACGGCGGGAAGCTCCTTGCCGCGCACGCGGACGATTGGGCAAACGCGCTCGCGGCGTACGTCCAATGGATGCAAGGGCAGGGGGTTTCTATCACTCGGCTGTCCGCCCAAAACGAGCCGACCACCGTCGTGTCGTACGAGTCGTGTGTCTATACGCCTGCGACGCTCGCCGATTTCATCGGCAACCACCTTGCTCCCGCGTTTCGCGCCGCCAAGCTCTCGACGACCCTGGTCGGACCGGAGACGCAGGACTGGGCGACCTTGCCGTCGTTCGGCGACGCCATTCTCGGCAATTCCGCCGCGGCAGCGGCCGTCAGTGCCGTCGCGACGCACTCGTACGGAAAGGCCTCTCCGGCAGCGTATGCGCCGGCCGCGCAAGCGATGAAAGAGCTTTGGGAGACGGAGGTGTACGACCCGTCGAAAACCCCCGATCCCGGAATCGGCAGCGGACTGCGGGTCGCCGTGATGATGCAGCAAGCGCTGGTCAACGCGAACGTGAACGCTTGGCACTACTGGTGGATTCGCCCGGCGGGCTCCGGCAACGGCGCTCTCTGGGACAGCATGACGAACGCTCCGACCAAGCGCCTCTACGCGATGGGCAATTACAGCCGCTTCGTTCGTCCCGGGTTCGTGCGCGTCGACACGTCTGCGACAGGGCCAACGCCGGGCGTCACGTTCAGCGCGTACGTCGATCCGCAATCGATGAAGCTCGTCATCGTGGCCATCAATCAGAATTCGTCGCCGGTCTCTCAAAGGTTTTTGTTCGATGGCGTCACGGTGGGATCGTGGACGTCGTGGGTGACCTCCGCGACCGAGAACTCCACGTCGTCGGGGACGCCGGTCACGGGTAGCTGCAATGCGGTCGATGGGGGAAGCGAGGGTGAGGCCGGCGACGGCGCGAGCCCTGCGGAAGGTGGGAGCGATGCAGCCGGCGACGACGGCAGCCCCGCGGACAGCGGCAGCGACGTGGGGGATGACGGCGGCGACGCGATCGAGGGCGGGAGCGTTCCGGTCGAGGGCGGAAGCGTCCCGGTGGAAGGTGGCTGCAACGCGAGCGCGCTCACGGTGACCCTCGAGGCGCAGAGTGTGACGACCTTTCAAGGGCGCGTCACCGGCGTCGGGCCCTCTCTCCCCGCGAGCGTATCGGCGCCCGCCCAGCAGTCGGCAGGAGGCGCGGCTTCTGGGGGAGGCGGGGACTCGACCGGAGGGGCCGAGTCGAGCGGCTGTGCTTGTGACCTCGCGCGAGGACGTGGTGAGAAGGCCGGATGGGCGGCCGCGCTGGGCGTGGCCTTCGCCGTCTCGTTCGCGGGAAGACGACGGCGGCAGCGTCGTGGAGCGGTGCGCGTTTGCAGCTAGCGCGAGGGCGGCGCCCCGCATGGTGCGGGCCCGCGGTGGCTCTCGGCGCGAGCCTCGCTGCTTGCCACGCAACCCGTACCGGCGCGACCGATCCCGATCTCGCCCGCGCCCATGATCATACCGCTCGGGGCGCCGCCCTCTATTCGGATGCGTGCGCGCGCTGCCACGGCCGGAGAGGCGAAGGGCGCACCGACGCTCCGCCGATCCTCGGGGCTGCGGCGCTGCCTGAGTTTTCGCACGCCGATTCGGTCGCGAGCGGGTTCTCGTTTCAAGATCCCCAAGATCTCGAAATCCGGCAGCAAACGCACCCCAGAGGTCCGCCGGTGCGAGGCCCGTTCCGGCAAGCGCAGGACTTGTTCGACTTTCTCGGCGGGCACTTGCCCGAGGAGCGCGTCGCATCCTGGCGTCCGGAGGACTCCTGGGCGATCGTCACGTTCCTCTTGGCCGCCCACGGGTGCTCCCTGCCGAAAGGCGGCATCGACGCGGACAATGCCGCCGGCGTTTCGGTTCAGCGCTGTGGGGCAGAAACCCGATGACGACGAAGGCCCGCTCAGCGAGGGTGAGCGTTCGCCCCTCGCGAATCGCGCTCAGAGGTATCGCCCTACCAAGTTCTCGAACAACTCCTGCCGGCCGGAGCGCGGCTTGGGGTCGATCTTTTGCGCCAGTACGCGCTCGGAGAGCTGCTGCAGCGTGAGGCGCCCTCCCATGATCTCCGCGCCGAGGCCCTCTCGCCATCCGGCGTAGCGCTCCTCTACGAGCTCGAGGAGCTTTCCGTCTTCGAGCATGCGATCGGCGATGAGCAGAGCGCGGGCGAGGTTGTCCATGCCGCCGACGTGCGCGTGCAGAAGGTCCTGCGGGTCGATGCTCTGCCGCCGCACCTTCGCGTCGAAATTGAATCCACCGGTCTTGAATCCGCCGGCCTGGAGGATGCGCAAGAGGACGAGGGCAAGTTCGCCGATGTCGTTTCCGAACTGGTCGGTGTCCCAGCCGAGCTGCGGATCGCCGCGGTTCATGTCGACGCTGCCGAAGACGCCCGTGGCGATGGCGTAGGCGATCTCGTGCTCGAAGCTGTGCCCGGCGAGCGTCGCGTGGTTCGCTTCGATGTTGACGGCAAAGTCTTCGCTCTTCAGGCCGTAACGCTGGAAGAAGGCGTAAACCGCCGCCGTATCGTAGTCGTACTGGTGCTTGGTCGGCTCGCGCGGCTTGGGCTCGATGAGAAGCGGACCGCGAAAGCCGATCTTGTGCTTGTGCTCGACGACGAGGTTCATGAATCGGCCGAGCTGGTCGAGCTCGCGCTTCATGTCGGTATTGAGCAGCGTCTCGTAGCCCTCGCGCCCGCCCCATAGAACGTAGTTTGCACCGCCGAGCTTTTGGGTCACCTCGAGCGCCTTCTTCACCTGAGCCGCCGCGTACGCGAACACCGCCGGGTCCGGATTGGTCGCGGCGCCCGCCATGTAACGCGGGTGCGAGAACAGGTTCGCGGTCCCCCAGAGGAGGCCCACCCCGCTGCGCTGCATGTGCGCGCCGAGGACATCGACGAGCCGATCGAGGAGATCGTTGGTCTCCGCCAGAGTCCGTCCCTCCGGGGCGACGTCGCGGTCGTGGAAGGTGAAGAACGGAACCCCGAGCTTCTCGAACAGCTCGAACGCGGCAGCCGCCTTCTGCGTCGCCACCTCGACCGGATCGCCCTCGCGATGCCACGGGCGGTTGAACGTTCCCGCGCCGAAGACGTCGAACCCGTTCCAGCTGAGGGAGTGCCAGTAGCAGACGGCCATTCGCAGGTGGTCTGCCATGCGCTTTCCGCGCACGAGCTTGTCCTTGTCGTAATAGCGGAAGGCGAGGGGCGACGATGCGTCCGGCCCCTGGTAGCGAATTGGTTCGATTCCGGAAAAGATGGGTTGTGACATAGGGCAGGCTCCCGCTTCTAGTTCGACGCCGCGTTTCCACGCTGCTCGATCACGAACAGCGTCGCCGAAAGCGGCTGCAACGTATACTCGAGCTGATTGTCTTTGATCTCGATCTTGTCCGCGGCGCGCACCTGCGGCGCGCTCTTGTCGAGCACGTACGTTTGCGCGCGCCCGTATTTGGCCGTTCCGCGGAGAGAGAGCTTGCCGGTATACCGGGCTCGCTGGTCCTTGTTGATGACCAGCACCGTGAGAACGCCCGGCCTCTTCGAATCCGTCGCGGCGTAGACCGAAGCCTTGGCGACGTCGGCGACCTTCGCGGCGACCGCCGTGTCGCCGTACACGCCGCCTTTGCCGTCGTAGTTCCGATACAGCTTGAACGCCGCCGCGATGTACGGGGGCAGGTCGCCGTTGCCGGCCGCCGTTCCCCAGTAGTCCGCGAGGAAGACGCCTTCGCGGCCAAGCGCGCCCAGCACGTCTGCCTGGGCGAGTGCGCCCGAGACGTGCCCCGAGCCGCCGAAATCGTACTCGGTCATCGAGAGCTTGGTCCCCGGGTAGCGCTTGTCGATCTTCTCCCGAAGCCACGGGATGAGCCGGATCGGCTTGCCCCACGAGTCGTCGATCCAACTCTTCTCGCGGTAGGTCGGATCCCAGAATGCCCGGGGGGCCTGGAGGCGCGCGTCGACGGTCTTCGGCGATTCGTCGTCCTCCGTGATGCGCTTCGTTCCTCTGGCTTCGGGGTACCAGTGCACGTCGAGCACGTGCACGAGGCGCCGGTGGTGCTTTTGCTCGAGCGCCTTCATCGAAGCGAGATAGAAATCCGTGTACGTCTCGTATTTGCCGTTGAACTCGCTCGCATCCGGAGCGCTCTGGAGGGTCAGATACTCCGGCCATCCGTACATGACGCCCCCCAGCACGACCGCCGTGGGATCGATCGTCGTGATCGCGCCGGCCAGCGCTTCGGTGCGCGTCACCATCTCCTGGTAAGTCGTCTTTTCGGGGTGGATGCGCGGGTGGGTCGACGGCCAGAGGGACGGCTCGTTGTCGAGCGAATAGAACTTGATGCCGCCCTGCGCGGCCGTTCCGAGCTTCGTGACGAGAAAGTTGACGAATTCGTCCTCGTAGACCGCGCCGTCGTTGAGGTCCGGCGCGAGCGCGAAGGGTCCCGTCTTGTGCGGGTACGACTTGATCCACCGCTTGCTCGGTGCCTTCTCCGCCTCGGAAACTTCGTGATTCTTGTCGGCGGCGACGTAGTCGACGAGCGGCACGGTCGCGAGCGACTCGACGCCGAGCCGCTTGTTGGCGAGCGCAAAATCGACGAACTGGGCGCCGGGCTCGCCGCAGTTGGTATACCCGAGCACCGTGCACGGCCAGTCGTCGCTCACGTGGTGATAGTCGTTGCCGGCGTTCGAGGCGTTGATCTCCCAGTTGTAGGCGGTCTGCCGGTTGCCCCCCATGCGCCGCACCGTGACGCCGAGGCCCTCCGCGCCTTGCGAATTGATGCCGTACACATAGGGACTGATGGGGCCAATCGCCTTGGAAGGGTCGACGTCGATCGGGAGCGTTCCGCCGTCGGTCGGGGTGAGCGACGCGGTGGCGTCCGGCCTTCGAGGCGGAGTCCACCGCGGGGTCGTCGGGAGAACGGCGACCTTCAGCTTCTTTCCGAAGTTCTCGACCGCGACGCCCCCGATGTCGATGGTTTGCGGATCGTAGCCGAGCCGGAAAATCATGTGGGCCTGGGAGGCCAGGAACTTCTGCTTCGCCACGAAGCCCACATGGACTTTGCGCCAGTCGGGACCCGCTTCGACGTCGGCCATCGTCGACTTGGCGTACGGCTCGCCCGCCTCTTCGAACACGAACTGCGTTTGCCCCGTGCCCGTGTCCGGGTTCGGTGCCTCCGCGCGGACGTAAAACGTCGCCAAGAGCACGTCGCCTTCGTCGACGGGCCCCGCGTTCGACGCCTGGAGCTGCACGGCCCACTCGTGCCCGGACCCCTTCTTCACGTGTGCGCGCAAAGCCTGCGAGAAGGGCTGTCCGGTCACCGCGACGGTGCTCATGTCGACCTTGTCGCTTTCGCCGTGCAGTTCGAATGCCTTCAGGCCCGCTTCACCGAGCAGCGAGGCGCCCGGGACCGAACCGAACTTCGCCGGCGCCGCCTGTCCAGCCGCTCCCGTCTCGTTCACCGGGGGGCACACGAGCGTTCTTCGGATGCAGCCTGCGACGGCGATGGTCACGCAGGCGGTAACGAGGATTCGGCGGCGAAGCATTCGGGCGCCACGATACAGCGAAGCCATCACGCCGACAAAGGGGCGGGCGGTCATCCTTTGACGGCCCCAGACGTGAGGCCGCTGATGAACTCACGCTGCAGCGCGAAAAAGAGGAGCGCGGGCGGCAGCATCGCCACCGCCGTCCCCGCGAGAAATATGCCGTAGTCCTGCGAGTAGTCGCTTATGTACTTGTTGAGGACGACCGGCAGCGTGAGATTCTCCGGGCTGTGCAGGAATACGTTCGGCGCAAAGAACGCGTTCCAGTGCCCGAGAAAGCTCATGAGGCAGAAGGCCGCGGACATCGGCCGGACGAGCGGCATGACCAGGCGGTAGTAGATGGTCCAGTCGCTGCAACCGTCGACTCGTCCCGCGTCGATCATTTCATTGGGAATGCTCATGCAAGCTTGTCTGAAGAGGAAGATTCCGTACGCCGTCACCATGCCGGGGACGATGAGGCCGAACAGCGAATCGACCATCCCCAGATCGACGACCATCTTGTAGATTGGCGGGAGCAGCAGGACCGACGGGATGGTCATCGAACCGAGCATGAAGACCATGAGGGCGCTCTTGCCGCGGAACTCGTACTTCGCGAGCGCGTAGCCGCCGAGCGACGCGAAGAAGAGTTGAAGGACGGTGCCCACCGTGGCGTAGACGGCCGAGTTGAGAACGTACTGCCAAAAGGAAATGGTCTCCGACGAGATGGTGCCATTGCTCCCCCGCTTGCCGCCCTGGAAGAGCTGGACGAAGTTGTCGAAGTTCATCGTCTTGCGCGACCACTCGGCGGGCGGCGGGAAGAATACGAACTCGTTGAAGACGCTCTTGTCTTTGAAGACGGCGGCGACGAGCCAAAAAAACGGAGCGAGGACGACGAGACAAGCCAGGCCGAGCGCCACGCCGCGCGCGTAACGAAGCGCGAGCCGGGGGCGCCGGTGGAGCGCCACGATGGGCGCGGCAAGAAGGAGAAGGACGACGTGAACGGCGCTCATTCGCTTTTCCCCCGCGGGTCAGTCCTCGAGCACGCGCGAGATCCGAATCTGAACGATGCTCACCGCGAAGATGATGATGGCGACCATCCAGCCGAGCGCGGACCCCAGACCGAGATCGCCGGACTCGAAGGCGAGCTCGTTGAGGTAGGTGATGAGCGTCAACCCCGAGTTGGCGGGACCGCGTCCGGACGACGAGTTGAGCAGCGCCAGCGGAAGCTCGAAGAGCTGGTAGGAACCGATGATCGTGGTGATGACGACGAAGACGACGACATGGCGAATCGACGGAAGCGTGACGTGCCAGAAGACCTGCCAGACGTTGGCGCCGTCGATGCGGGCGGCTTCCTCGAGCGTTTTGTCGACGCCCTGAAGCGCCGCCAGGAAATAGACCATGTTGAAGCCGACCCACACCCAGAGGGACGTGACGATGATCGCCGGCATGACGAGGCGAGGGTTGCCGAGCCAGCGTTCTTCGAGCCCCCAGTGAAAGAGCGCCTGGAACGTTCGATTGATGAGGCCGTAGCGCGGAGCAAAGAGCACCGAAAATAGAATTCCCACGAAGATCTGTCCGACGAGATTCGGCGAGAACAGAATCAGCCGGAAGAAGCCCTTCAAGCGGCCCTCGGTCGTGTTGAGTAGGAGCGCGAGCCCCATCGAGAGCGGGAGCTGCAGGAGCACCGAGGCGCACGCGAACGCGGTCGTATTGGCGAGCGCCGTGTAGAACATGGGGTCGTGCAGCAAGAACCGGAAGTTCGCGAATCCGACGAAGACCCGCGTCCGCGGGCCGTTGGTTTCGTAAAAGGCCAAGACGGCTGCGCTGAAGAACGGAACGACGAAGAAGACGGCCGAGAGAACGACGTAGGGCGCGAGAAATAGATAGGGGGCCCACTCTACGGGCGGTTTCGGCCGCGCCGGCTTGGGCGGGCTCCGTTCGAGCGGCATCCTCACTGCGCCCCGGCGAGCGCCGCGACTCGCTCCGCGCGGAGGTTCACGTACTCCTGCGCGCGCGCGAGCTCGCCGCGGATCGCTCCAGCCAGCCCGTCTTCGCCCGATCGCCGGTAGTATTCCAGGCTCCGCGCGTAGGCTTCGTAGAGCTTTTGCTCGGCGACGAAGCTGAGCGGGGTCAAGCGGCGAGGCGGCGTGCTCGGCGCGAGGTCGGCGTACATCCGGCCGATCGGCTGATTCGAGTAGTAGGGATTGGGGACGTCGAGTTCGGGCAGCACCCACGCGTCTTCGAGGACGGGAACGATGTTGGTCCGCGCGAAGCGCGCCCCGATCTCCTTGGGATCGTAGTAAAGAAAGTTCGCCAAATCCCAGGCCCAGTCCGGATGCTTGGTCTTCTTGGCGATGACGAGGCCCGTACCCCCCCACACCGACGTCCGCCGGCCCCCGGGTTCCCAAGCGGGAAGGGGCATGAGCGCCATTTTTCCGGCCAGGTGCGGCGCGTCGTCTTGGAATACGCGACTCCGCCAGTCGGGGGTCCACACGAAGAGGACGAGCCCGTCGGTCATGGCCTTCATGAGCGACTGGCCCGACGATCCCGAGGCGTCGGGATCGTACGCGATCTTCTCCGGCCCGAACGATTGACGCAGGAGCCAGCGAATCACGTCGACGGTGACCTCGTTGTCGAAGGCGACTTTTCCGGCGTCGTCGAAGAGCTGGACTCCGCGTTGGAGGAGGAGCGCGTCGAGCGACCAGCTCCCGTCGTAGGAAAGGTCGATCATGTACCGATCGATGGTTCCGTCGCCGTCGACGTCCCGCGTCACGCGGCGCCCCGCGTCGACGAATTTGGCCCACGTGTCGAGCTGCGTCACGTCGATGCCGAGCTGTTCGACGAGATCCCGGCGATACGCCAGCATCACCGGGTGCACGTCGTGCGGGAACGCGTAGGTCCGCCCGCCGCTCGTCCACAAGCTGAGACGCGACGAGACGAGCCGCTTGTCGAGACCGCTCTCGTGGAGCCGGTCGGTCAAGTCGAGGAGGCCGATGTCTTTTCGCGGACCGCGGGCGAAGAAGCTGAGCGAATTCTCGACCAGCTCGGCCATGTCGGGGATCTCCGTGCCGGCGAGCATGGCGTTCTGGAGTCGGCTCTGAAGCGATGTAGCGTTGGCAAACTGCAGGCGGACGGAGATGCCCCGGCTCCTCTCGAACTCGCGAATTGGTTTCTGGTACGCCTCGTAGTGGTAGGCGCTCAGCGTCACGAACACGAGATCGGCGCGCTTGGGTCGATTGCTCACGGCGAGCACGCGCAGCGCCGAGGCCACGATCGCGATGACGAGCAGGCAAAGCGGCGCTTTGCCGTAGGGAAATCGGTCGAGCATCGTCGTGGGGGCCAAGCGGGTATGCCGGCGACGCACCCGCTGCGACGTGTACCATGGCGGCGAGGATCCCGTCATGCCCTCGCTCCCGTTTCAGGACCCCGATCTGCCTCTGGAAGCGCGCGTCGACGATCTCGTCGGGCGCCTGTCCATCGCCGAGAAGGCAGCCCAGATGCTGCACGAAGCACCCGCGATTCCCCGTCTGGGTATCCCCGCGTACAACTGGTGGAACGAGTGCGTCCACGGTGTGGCCCGCGCCGGCGTGGCGACGGTGTTCCCGCAGGCGATCGGACTCGCGGCCACGTGGAACGCGCGGCGCATGCACGAGGTGGCGTGCGCGATCTCCGACGAGGCGCGCGCGAAGTACCACGAGTACATCCGGCAGGACGACCACGGGATGTACAAGGGTCTGACGTTCTGGGCGCCGAACATCAACATTTTTCGCGATCCCCGCTGGGGCCGGGGCCACGAGACGTACGGCGAGTGCCCGTACTTGACCGGCCGGCTGGGGGTCGCCTTTTGCAGGGGTCTCGAGGGCGACCATCCGAAATACCTCAAGCTCGTCGCCACCCCGAAGCACTACGCGGTCCACAGCGGGCCCGAGGGGCTTCGCCACAGCTTCGACGCGGTCGTCAGCCAAAAAGACCTACGCGAAACGTACCTCCCGGCGTTTCACGCGTGCGTGACGGAGGCCGGCGCGCGCAGCGTCATGGCGGCGTACAACCGCACGAACGGCGAGCCGTGTTCCGGCAGCCCGACGCTGCTCCGCGACATCCTCCGAGACGAGTGGAAATTCCAAGGGTTCGTCGTCAGCGACTGCTGGGCCATCAAAGATTTTCACGAGGGCCACGGCGTGACGCGGTCGTGGGAGGAGTCGGCAGCGCTCGCGGTCAAGGCCGGCTGCGATCTCAATTGCGGGTGCACGTACGAGCACATCCCGGCCGCGATCGAGCTCGGCCTGCTCAGCGAGGCCGACGTCGATGTGTGCGTCAAGCGGCTCTTTCGCGCTCGGATGATGCTCGGGATGTTCGACCCGCCCGAGAGGGTGCCCTTCGCGTCGACTCCGTACGAGACCAACGACGGCGATGTGCACCGCGAGCTCGCGCGGACCGTGGCTCGGGAGTCAATCGTACTCCTGAAGAACGAACGCAACCTCCTGCCGCTCTCCAAAGAAATTCGAAGCATCGCGGTCATCGGCCCCAATGCCCACGACCACGCGGTCTTACGCGCGAACTATTTCGGCATCGCGTCGCGGTCGGTCACGCCGCTCGACGGGATTCGCGCCGCGGTGTCTCCGCGCACGAAGGTTTGGTACACCGACGGCTGCCACCTTCAGGGAACGAAGACCGACGGGCTCGGGCGTTCCGGGAACTTGTCGGAAGCCGTCAGCGTGGCCCAGCGCGCCGACGCGGTGGTGCTCTGCCTCGGGCTCTCGGCGGAGATCGAAGGGGAGCAGGGCGACGCCGGCAACTCGGAGGCGGCGGGCGACAAGGTCGGCCTGGGCCTGACGGGGCTGCAAAACCGCCTCCTCGAGCTCGTCGTGGGAGTCGGCAAGCCGACGGTCTTGGTCGTGCTGAGCGGAAGTCCTCTCGACCTGGCCTGGGCCCACGAGCACGCGGGGGCGATCCTGCAAGCGTGGTACCCGGGTGAGGAGGGAGGGGCGGCCATCGCCGACGTTCTCTTCGGCGACTACAGCCCGGCCGGGCGGCTCCCGGTGACCTTTCCGCGCAGCGTCGATGATTTGCCGCCGTTCGAGCGCTACGAAATGCGGGGCCGAACCTACCGATACGCCGAAGCGGAGCCGCTCTATCCCTTCGGTTACGGGCTTTCTTACACGGTGTTCGAATACTCCGACCCGCGCGTGTCGGGGCGCCGGGTCGGGTCGGGCGAGAGCGTGGACGTGTCCGCGCTCGTGACCAATGCGGGGTCTCGCGCCGGCGACGAAGTCGTCCAGCTTTATGTCCACGACCTCGAGAGCTCGTGCGTCGTGCCCAATCGCGACCTGCGAGGCTTCGAGCGGATCGCCCTCGCCCCGGGGGAGTCGCGGCGCGTGCATTTTCGGCTGACGCCGCGGGACCTGTCGCTGATCGACGATCGGGGGCGGCGCGTTCTCGAGCCGGGCCGGTTTCGCCTCACGATCGGGGGCAGCCAGCCTGACCCGCGCAGCGTCGCGCTCGCCGGGCGAACGCCCGCGGTCTGCGAGATCGAGGTCGTTGGCGAGCGGCTGGCGCTGCCCTACTAAGTACAGGTCCCCGTAAATAAGTGCCCATCCGCTGGCGATCCATCCCCGGCGGCTTCGTTGCTCGTCGGTTA
>Ga0265313_10001465_pt1 | contig 22017 bp, 17 predicted proteins | sample 4123metaG_FD_203122 | JGI IMG/M metagenome (GOLD analysis project Ga0265313, IMG submission 203122) | Rhizosphere microbial communities from Carex aquatilis grown in University of Washington, Seatle, WA, United States - 4-1-23 metaG | ecosystem: Host-associated > Plants > Roots > Rhizosphere >...
TGAAGGGTCAACTTCAATCGGTCCCTTCAATTCCAGTCCATTGACTGGGGCAGGTTGCACTGTGCGCACCGGTTCTTCGCTATTAGGGGCGGTTTTGACCTTCTCTGCCTCACCCAGTTTTTTATCTGTTCTTTCAGTCACTTCCACCTTCTGGGCCGGATGCGGCTGCAAAATAGTCGAGGCGGCTGCGGGCTCGGCGGCATGCCAGGTCTTAACTTCCTGTTCCAGCCCCTTCACTTTATAGGCAAGTGCTCGTCTCTGGAATTGATTTTTGTAGGCGATAAAACCATCCAGGTCGAAATTGACAGGATCAGTATGATCGCCTTGTTGAGCGTATCTGTGGGTGACGACATTGGCGTTTTCCACCTGGTAGCGCTGCTGCAAATAAGCAAGCAGTTTGTTGACTGCTTCGCGCTGCGCCTCAGGGTAATTCTGCCTGCCCGTGTGGTTCATCTCGATGCCGATGCTGTTGTCGTTGTTGATGCCCGGCAGAGTCTTGAAGATGTTTACATGCACGGTAGCCAGATCGGGATCGACAGCCTGATATATCGTGCCGTCTCGATCGACTACATATTGAGCGCCCGGGTGCCTGCGGCCCATCGAGCTCCAGCCTTCGATTACATTGACGGCGCTGACTGGAACACCTGTTTCGGTCGAATGCAAAATGATGTATTTAACCGGCTCGCGCCTGTAATAGATGCCACCACGCAAGGGGTGATAGGACACCACTCCCGCTCTCACCAGTGCGCGCGCCGGGTAACTATCGGCGGTACCACGGTCCCAGGCTCTGGCGATGCGCTCACTCATTTGTTGATCAAGAGGATTCTTGTCAAAAGAAGGAGCATGCATGAGGAACTGGCTGAGCGGGTAAGCGTATTTAGGCTTGGGTTGGCGAACAATGCGAATTTTGCGTCCGCGTTTTGAGGACGAGATGCGGCTGCCTCTTGCTACACTGACTGTTTTGCGTTTTGATCCGGAGAATTGAACAACAGTGCGCGTGCGCGATCTGGAGACTTTCGTTGCCGATCCGCGAGAACGTGAGGAACCCCGACTTCTTGTCGCCGATGCCGCATGTGCTTTGACTGGCGCATGGGATTTGCCCGCTTGTCTGCGTGCTTCAGCGCTTTGATCGCAAACGCATATAGAAGATGCCACCATCACTGCTACAAGAATCAGCGATAGCGGTCGAAACCTAGTAAAGGCGCGGTTTTTCAGAAGCATGTAAAACAAAATCCCTGGGCTACCAAGTCCGTATTATAGGTTCTGCGCCGAGCGTTAGCAATAAAGAAGACGCCCCGGTACCGCCAAGGTTCCCAATTTCGGCAAACGAGAAACAGCATGACAACGGTCATTTAGGTGTTTTTTACAGCTGTGATTAAATTGCGCTCGCTCACGATCACAAAACAATTTCTGAAAAAATCAGGACTTTCAGTCTATCCAGCCGCCACCAATAATATATGCGTCAGACAGATCGTAAATGCCCAGCACTTGTCCCGGCGTGATTGCCGGCTGGGCATCATCGAATACCACCTCAACCTTGAGGTCAGGCAAAGGTGTAACCAGGGCTGGTGCGGTCGGGCTGTTGTATCTGATTTTCACTTGCGCTCTAAACGGCTCCACAGGTGGTGCCTCGAGCATCCAGTTCATGAAGGACGCGCTCAATTCACGGCGCAGCAATGCCTCCTTCGGTCCCACATAGACTATGCGCATGTCCGGATCGATGGATGTAACGTAGAGCGGCTCTTTGTAGGCGATATTGATGCCGCGTCTTTGACCGATGGTGAAATTGTGCGTGCCCTTATGCTCGCCCATCAGGTCGCCTGTCTGACAATGCAGAATCGGACCGGGCAATTCAGGAAGAAAACCTGAGAGATACTCTTGCGGAGTCTTACCCATGGGGATGAAACACAAATCCTGGCTGTCCGGGCGGTTGGCGGTGGTCAAATCCGCACGAGAGGCCATGGAGCGAATCTCGTCTTTGGTGTAATCACCTAAAGGCAAAAGGGTGTGCTTGAGTTGATCGAGAGTCAAGCCCCAGAGAACATATGATTGATCTTTCTTAGGATCCTTGGCACGCGCCAGTCTGATTTGCCCGTCAATCTCTTCGATGCGACCGTAATGGCCGGTGGCAATGTATTCGGCGCCCAGAATTTTACGCCCGTAATTCATCAAGGCGCCCCACTTAATCACCGTATTGCAAAGGCTGCATGGCAAAGGCGTACGCGCCCGCGCATATGATTGATGGAAATCATCGATAATTTGTGTCTTGAAGAGCTCTCTCAAGTCGACGGCATGATGGTCGACGCCCAGCTGCTCGCAGACTCTGGCTGCGTCAATCATGCCTGTGTCGCAGCAGCGGCTGCCTGACTTGATCAACCAACCGGTAACACCGATGACGTCATAACCTTGCTCTTTGAGCAAGTAAGCAGTAGCAGAGCTATCCACGCCGCCGCTCATCAGAACAGCCACGCGTGTTTTGCCTTCCGGCACAGCCGAGACCTCACGAGCGCGCGCGACAGAGCAAACGGCCTCGAGCATCTCTTCTGTATGAGAAGCCGAATTTTTGTTCTTGATGTCGTCTTCAATTACGCTCATATCTATTGTTTCCGGCTCAGTCGATCTAAATTATTGAATGCTGGTGATATCCCTTTCGGCAGCAAATTGCGGTGCTCTTTTAAAGCTGAGACCGCCGCCTTACCACTTTGACGGGATGCTTGATTGTACACCAGACTGAGCCGCTTGTCTTGACAGCCCTGCTGGGCGCGGCTGACAGACACTGATCGCTGGCTGCCTTGCCGAGCCCCTTATTTGGTATCGCCCGTCAGCCGCTTGAGCCGCTCTTTAGCCTGTTTGGCATTCTTGCCGGCTGGTGCCAGTTCCAGATATTTCTTATATTCGCGAACCGCATCGCGGCTTTTCTCTGTTTTTTCCAGAAGAATGGCAAGATTGTAATGAATTACAGGCATGCTGCTTCCGGCTTGGGCCAGGGCCATGTGATAGTTCTTACCGGCCTGAGTCAGGTCACCGCGCGACTTTTGCAGCATGGCCAGGGCATTGAAGGCAGCCGGAAAACGCTGCTTCAACTGTTGCGTTTCTTGTACGGCGATTTTGAATTCCTTTTCGGCATCTTTTGCTTCAGGAGTCAGGCGCAAGGCTTGACCGAGATTGTAGTGCGCCTGAGGGAAGCTTCCTCTTTTCAGTTCGATTGCCTTTCTATAAGCCTGGACCGCTTCCTCGAATTTGCCCTGGCGAGCCAGTACGTATCCATAATTGTTGTAATTGTTCGCTGTCTTGCCGGCGGCTGTGGAGACCAAACGCTCCAGATCGCTTTCGGCGCGTCCCCATTCTTGCGAGCGCACCAGATCGGCAATTTGAGAACCGCCGGCAGCAGTGGAAGCAGCGCTGCTGGCGGTGGACGGTCCGGCACTATCGGCCGGCGGCATGAATCCGGCTTTCAAGTCCATGATTTTCTGCCGCGTATCGGCGGCATATTTCGGATTGGGCTCATATTTTGCCGACGTTTCGTAAAACTGAATAGCCTCAGGAACGTGCTTGCGAGCCGTCTCAATCATGCCCAGATAAAAATAACCGAGTGAATAATCCGGTCTGAACTTGACTGCTTTCTGAGCCTCGTCATAAGCCTTGTCGTACTGTTTGAGCCGATAATAGAGCATGGACAGACCGTTGTAGGCCGGAGCATAGTCAGGCTGGATGCGCACTGCATCACCGTAGTGCTTGGCCGCTTCCTTGAAATCGCCCTTATCGCGCAAGACATCGGCGAGATTCTTGTGCAATTGCGCATCGCTGCCATGCGTCAATTCCAGAGCCTGGCGAAAACAAAGGGTGGCCTCATCGTAGTGAGCCTCACCTTGCTGATAAAGATTCAAGCCGAGATTGCAAAGCGCTTCTAAATAAAGCGGATCGATGGTCAGAGCCTTGCGGAAATTGGTCTCCGCATCCTTCAAGCGCCCTTCTTTGAAATAGGTGATCCCCAGGCTGTTGAGACATTCGCAGCAATTGCCATCCAGGCGCAGAGCCTCGCCCAGAACCCGTCTGGCCTCTTCAAAATTGCCGTCTTTGCTCAGCTTTCCGGCAGTGTCAATGCGCTGTTCTACCTCGGGCGCATATCTGTGCTTTTGCGCCTGAGCCGGCTCAGTGGCTGAGCAAAGCACAAGCAGACAGGCCAGTATGCAGGCATGACCCATAAGAAAAACTGCGGGTCGATGCCGGCGCTGGCGCCCCGGCGCCAAATAGCGAAAAGCCGCGCCCAGGCGCTTAAATAGCAGAAAGCCAGCCCTAGAGACTAATATCTCTAAGTTTTTCAGCGCCGACTTCATCAATACTTTCCTTAAACTATACAAAAGACATAATACCTGAACAATCATGAGCTTTCTGTTAACTAAGAACAGGCGGAGCCGGGCTCAAGCAATAGTCTGAATCAGACGTAATAATTACGGTGCGCGACACAAATAGGGTGCCCCATGGGCGCCGCGTGCTACGATAAAAAATTCGCCAAATTTAGCTGGGATCGAGCCAGCCAAACTTTTGAGCGCTTCTTGAAAGTCTAAGACGGAGTTTGGAGTTTGAACCAGGCGGCATCATCACGAAATATGGCAACTCAGTCACAAAATACCGGCGACCAAAATTCAAAACGTGAATTGCGTGAAAACGCTCTTGCCAGTGCTCTCCATCAAAGATTTCTCAATTCTCCGCAGTATGCAAAACTGCTCGCGCGGACTGCCCGTCACTCACAGTCCGAGCTCAACCTTGCCGGTCTTTCCGATTCAGCAAAATCGCTGGTCCTTTCTGTTCTCAACCATGAAGTAAAACGGCCGTTTTTTGTCATTGTTCAAGACAATCAAGTTGCTTCCCGCTTGAAGCATGAGCTTGCCAACCTGAGCCGCTACCCGGTCTATTTCTATCCGTCCTCTGAGGTTTCGCCTTACGAACAGGTGCTCAGCAGCCCCGATAATATTGCGCCGCAGCTGGAAGTTCTAAACAAAATCATTGCCGGCGGCGAAGAGCCATACATGGTTATTGTGCCGATTCGGGCTCTGGTGCAGCGAGTACTCGATGCAGAGACTTTGCAAGAGAAAAGCTTCTTGCTCACGCGCGGCGCCAAAGTCGATCGCGATCAATTGGCCAGACAGCTGGCTGGGCTTGGATATTCACGAGAAAGCCTGGTCACTTTGCGCGGCGAGTTCAGTATCAGGGGCGATATTATCGACATCTATCCGTCCAGCGGATATCCGATGCGCATCGAGCTATTTGATGATGAAATCGAATCGATTCGCCAGTTCAATATAGACAACCAGCGCTCAGTGGACGAGCTTACCGAGGCGATTATCCCGCCCAGATTCTGGATTGTTCTTGAGGATACAAAAGAGTTTAAAGACAACCTAATAGAAAAGCTCAGGCAATCTGCCGAAACTTTGGCGGAAAAGCTGGAAGAGGGTGCCCGCGAAACTCTCCTTTCCATTATTGAAAACGACCTGACCGGCTTTGCTTCCGGTCAATATCCTGAGTCTTGCGAATACTATTTCCCCTTTGTCAGCGATCGTTTTGCCACCCTGGCCGATTATCTTCCAGATAAATCGCTGGTCTTTTTCGATGAGTGGGATCTGCTTTCTTCATCGCTTTTGAGCTATGAGGAAAAACTCAACGATGCGCTCAAAGAAGGCATTTCCACCGGTCGCCTTTTGGCTTTGCCGCGGGCACTGCATTCCTCTTTTGACGAACTGAAGACCCAAATTGGCAAATTCCAAAAGGTCTATTTGTCCAGCTTGCCTGCCTTTCCTGATGAGGCAGAACATGCAGTTGTGCAATTCGATTGCCACCCGATTGAACGCTTCGGCAATCAAATGCAGGCGGTTATCGACAAAGTTCGCTCATATAGACGCAACGAATATCAAATCGTCATTTCCACTGAGCAGCCTCAGCGTATTCTGGGCCTTCTGCGCGAGTGGGACACGCCGGCTAGATACCTGGGTGCCGAGAGCGACATCAAGCATCACGAGCCGGGCTCGCCCGATGCGGCAGGCAATCTGAATGCGGGCAATAATGCCTCCTCTGAAGGGGCGGCTATTTCTTTTGCCGAGATGGTGGCGCGCGGAAAAACTCCCGGCGCAGGCAGTGAAGTTTGGGTGACCAGGCACGGTTTTGTGCAGGGTTTTCGCATGGACGACATTATGCTCGTGTCCATCACCGATGCCGAAATGTTTGGGCTAAAACGCCGTCCTACTGTCTATCGCCGCCAGGTAGCCGAAAAAACCTATGAGCGATTTACATCGGTTTCCGATCTAAAAGTCGGTGACTATGTCGTCCATATGAAACATGGCATCGGTCAATTCGTGGGTGTTCAGCGCATCGCCGTCGACAACCAGCAAAGAGAATATTTGACCGTTCAGTACACAGGCGAAGATCGTTTATATGTTCCTGTCGATCAAATTAACCTGCTCAGCCGTTATCGCGGAGCCGGTGACAGCGCGCCCCGCCTCTCGCGCCTGGGCGGCGCCGAATGGGAATCGACAAAGAAAAGAGTAAAGCGCTCGGTCAAACAAGTGGCCGAAGATCTGGTCAATCTTTATGCAATTCGGGCCAAACAAGAAGGCTTCATGTGCATTCCGGACACGCCCTGGCAGTACGAAATGGAAGAAGCTTTCCCCTATGAAGAAACGCCCGATCAGTGGCAGGCGATTGTCGATGTCAAAAGCGACCTGGAAGCAAATAAGCCCATGGACAGGCTGATTTGCGGCGATGTCGGATTCGGCAAAACGGAAGTGGCCATTCGCGGCATTTTCAAAACGGTGATGTCCGGAAAGCAAGTCGCCGTTCTTGTGCCGACCACAATTCTCGCTCAGCAACATTTCAACAACCTCTCAGACAGATTCAGCGCCTACCCGATTAGAGTCGGGCTTTTGAGCCGTTTTCGCACGGCCAAAGAACAGAGAGAAGTGGTGCAAAAACTGGCAGTGGGTGAATGCGACGTGGTCGTGGGCACACACAGAATGCTGCAAAAAGATATTACATTTAAGGATCTGGGCTTGCTGATTATCGACGAAGAACAAAGGTTCGGCGTCGGTCACAAAGAAAAACTGAAGCAGCTAAGAGTAATGGTGGACGTGCTCACCATGTCGGCGACTCCCATCCCGAGGACGCTGCACATGGCCCTTTCCGGCGCCCGCGACATGTCTTTGATCCACACGCCGCCTGTCAATCGACTGCCGATCAAAACTTTTGTCGGTGAGTACAAATTGCCTCTGGTCAGAACCGCGATTTTGCACGAGATGGAGCGAGGCGGTCAGATTTACTTCGTCCACAATCGCATCGAGTCAATCGAACAAATTGCCTTTGAAGTGAAACAACTAGTGCCGGAAGCGCGCTTAGTTATTGGGCATGGTCAGATGTCCGAGCGCGATCTGGAAAACGTGATGCTGGATTTTGCAGCGCAGCAATTCGATGTTTTGGTTTGCACGACCATCATCGAGTCGGGACTGGACATTCCCAATGTCAACACGATCATCGTCAATGAAGCCGACAAATTCGGTCTGGCCCAGTTGTACCAGTTGCGCGGTCGGGTCGGGCGTTCGGATGTGCAGGCCTATGCATATTGTCTCTGCCGCCCGCAAAAGGTACTTACTGAAACCGCTCAAAGCCGGCTCAAAGCAATTCGCGAATTCACATCCCTGGGCTCGGGCTATCAGATCGCGCTTAGAGATATGGAAATTCGCGGAGTAGGAAACATACTCGGTGCCGAACAGCATGGTCACATGATTTCAGTGGGCTTTGAACTGTATTGCAAACTTTTGGAAGAATCAGTGGCCGAACTGAAAGGACAGAGCGTCTCATCCGATGCCGATGCCACAATCGACATCAACGTCACCGCCTTTATTCCGGAAACATACATGCCTGATTCCGATCAAAGGCTGATTGAATACAAACGACTGGCCGACGTCAAAGCCGACCGCGATCTTACTGTTCTCAAAGAAGAATGGAAAGACCGTTTTGGCAAGCCGCCGGAGGAAGTGGACAATCTTGCCAAAGTAGTGAGATTGCGCTTGCTCTGCGCCAAAGCGCAAGTTTCAGCGATCAAACCTGATGCACAGAGTCTCAAACTCTCTGTCGCTTTCAGATTGAACGAATGGATGCCGATTCAAAGCCGGCTGCCTAAACATCTGGCCAGCCGCACTACTTACAAGCCGGGTCAAGCGGGCGGAATCGGTCCGTCTCCCTGCATCCTGGTGCGCTCGCAGGGGCTTTCTCCTGTAGAGCAACTGGATTTGCTTGAAGAGTTGCTTGGTGCTATGGTTCTAACTTCCGCAGCCAGAGCAAACTAGATTTTTAGACGAGGCTTTTGAAACGCAGCATGAAGAGAAAATTTGCATTATCACTAGCGCTTTTATCGGTTGTCTCGCTTACGGCTTGCTCGAAGACCGAACCGGACGCTGCCACTACCGGCGACACTGCAGTCAAAACTGAAAGTGCGGACAAAGAAAAAGAAAAAGACAAAAATAAAGATCAAAGCAAGACGGCAGCCGATGCACAACAAAAGCCAGTCATGGATTTGCCACAAGTAGCCGACGCTATGAAATTGATCAAGTCCAAGCAGCTCGGTGATGAAGTAGTGATCTGCTATGTCGAAGGTCAGCCCATAACCATGGCCACCTACAGACGGCAACTGAAAACCAATCTGCAAAAGTTTCAAGACACAATGGCCATGGATCCCGGCGTAGTCAAACCTTATATAGCGGAAGCTCACCGCCGCGGCTTAACTCTCACCGCCGACGAGAAAGCAAAACTTCTGGATGCGGCCAAAGTAGCCCGCGGCAATACTCCGGAAAAATTCACTGAATTTCTCAAAAGCGGCAATATGACCGTTGCCGATTTTGAAAGACTGATCCTCGAAGAGGCGCTTGCCAACAAGATGTTCCGTACCCTTCAAGAAGAAGGACTTCTAGATTCGCTGGTCGACCACGAATTATTTCTGGCTGAGGCACGGGCCCGCGGACTTTCAACCAAGGCTTTCAACAATTATATGGAATTGAAAAATTCCGAAGTTTACCCCAGAGCCCTAAAGCAGTCAGGCTTATCACCGGACCTCTACAGAGACGACATCGTCAACAATTTCATGGTGGTCATGGTCCAGGACAAAATCATCAACGAATCACCGGTCACAGATGCAGTCGCCAAGAAATTTTTCGACGACAACAAAGACAAATTCAAGCACGGCGAACGCATTCGCCTGAGCCAGATTGTCATCGCCGCCCCGGAAGAAAATGTCGGCAACCTGGAAGGTATCAAAAGCCAGATTGTTCGCATAAAACCCAATATCAGTCCGACTGAGCTGGAAGAAGCCATGAAGGCTAAGAAGAAAGAACTCGAGCAAAAAGCCGCAGACATTCTCAAGCGGGCACAACAAGGCGAAGACTTTGCGCTGCTCGCCAATCAAAACACAGACGACGTTCAAGCCCGTGCTGGTAAAACCGGAGGCGATGCCGGTTATGTCGAGACGGCAATGCTCACTCCGGCAGTCAAAGACGTCGTAGCCAATTTGAAAGCCGGAGAAGTGGCTCCCAAAGTAATTCCCATAGGAATCGGCTATGTGATTGCCAAAGTGACAGAAAAGCAGCCGCCCGGTCCATTTTCTTATGCCGACGTCAAAGACTTCATCAAACAAAAACTGCAAGAACCCAATGCCAAAGCAGCTCTTGAGCGCTGGGTAAACAATCGCAGAAAGACGGCCAGGATAGAACTCTCGCAAGCAATGAAAACTGCGACACCATAAAAATCGCCCCAGCCCCTCTGGTTATGACACTGTATTTGATACCAATACCGGCGGGCGGCAATGACAAAAGATATTGTCCGGGCGAGTTTTTCGCCATATTTCAAGCGAAAAATAGTTGTAAGATCTTAGGCAGGAAATTTTTAGCTCTTGGAAATTTAGTCGGCTATGGTTAACGAGAATTGGGAGAATTTAAAACGGCAAGGCCAAAAGGCTTTCAAGGCACAGGACTACGATGAGTGCCTGAAATGCTGGACTTCCGCGCTGGAAGAAGCCATGAAGTCCGGGCCGGACAATCTGAGAATTGCCACCAGTTGCGTCGATCTCGCCCAGCTCTACATTCATACCAACAGACACGAAGAAGCCGAGTCGCTTTTGACGCGGGCTCTCCACATCCGCGAGGCGCAACAGGGAAAGGATCACCTGCATGTGGCCGAATGCCTGTCGCTTTTAGCCCGCACCCACCTGGCCCAGGGAAAAGTAGACAACGCTGAAGACCTTCTCAAGCGCACCCTCGATATTCGCGAAAAGGCCCTGGGTGTAGACCACCCTAAAGCCGGCGAAAGCCGCCGCGCGTTGGGCAATTACTATTCACTGATTGGAAGATTCCCGGAAGCAGAGCCGATTCTTCGCGCCTCGTTGACTCTCAAAGAAAGCCCGCTTGCGCCTGACAACCTGGAAGTAGCAGACAGCTTGAAGACCTTCGCACGGGTATTGAGAAAACTCGGAGAGTACGAGGAAGCAACTCAATATTACGAGCGCGCGCTCAACATTAAAGAGAAGGTACTGGGCGCCGACCACCTGGATGTTGCCGAAGGTCTGCGCAGTCTGGCCAACAATTATTCGTACATGGGTGACTATGAGCGCGCCGAGCCATTGCACAGGCGCTCACTGGAAATATTCGAAAAAAACCTGGGCTCCGATCATCCCGAAGTGGCCACCGGTTTGCACAATCTGGCCGTGCTCTACCATCGCACCAGTAAGTTTTCTGAAGCCGAGCCGCTCTTCATTCGCGCCCTGCAATTGTTCTCGTCTGTACTCGGGACAGAGCACCCGGAAGTGGCAACAACGCTTGTATCGATGTCGCTTTTCTACGAATCGAAAGGTCGCATGGAAAAAGCAGAATCGCTCTCCAGGCAGGCGCTCGGCATCTACGAGAAGAATTTCGGCAGCGACCATGTCAATGTCGGCATGAGTCTGCGCAATTTAGCCAACATTTGCAAAAATCAGGGTCGCACGAAAGAAGCAGAGGATCTGCAAGCCCGCGCCGATCAAATTCTGGGCGCCGCCCGCCATTAGGAGCATTACTCTTTGTGGGTTAAGCAAATTGTTCTGTATTTGATGTCAGGCTTGGTTATGAGCACACTTGCAACGGCAAACGTCCTCGGCAAGGAAGACATCAGTTACGCTCGAAGACTTGCTGATTCGTTGCAGGAAGCCTACCTTCCAGCCAAGGGATATGAGAACTGTTCTGCTCGTGCAACCTTCAGGCTCCAGGCCGAAGGCTCCAAGAAACGGATCAAGGTTGTCCAACGACCGTGCAGTAATGTGACTTTTAGACCATCGACAAATGGTGATTCAGCTGTCACAGCTGCGATCAAAAACGCAAGAATTCCCCCACCAACGAAAGTCTTTGATTACCCAGCCAAAGTTGAGGTGAAATGGTTTGGGCTGTGCGACGAGCAGTTCATTCCTTGCAGTTTAAGGATCGATGGTCAGAGCGACTGTGATTCGAAATCCGCTCAAGCTGGTTTCTCCGGAAAAATCTACTGAACGAAAGGATTTTCGCGCTTCTCCGACCAGATGTCGGTGTTGGGGCCGTGCCCGGGAATCACTTTGGTCGAGTCATCGAGAGTAAAGAGGCGCTCAGAGATTGATTTGATGATTTCATCGAAAGAGCCGCCCCAGAGGTCTGTTCTGCCGATGGAACGCTGGAAGAGCGTGTCGCCGGATAGAAGTGTGCTCTCTTTCTCCTGCACTGAGAAACAGAGGCTGCCCGGTGTGTGCCCGGGAGTATGGATGACCTTAGCCATCAGGTTTCCAACTTTGACCTCTTCTTCATCCTTCAGATAGTGGTCTACAGGCAGAGTGTCCGTGGCTTTGAATCCGAACAATCCGCACTGCTTCTGCAAATTGTCGTACAGCCACTGATCGCCTTCGTGCAAGCAAATCTTGGCGCCCGTTTTCTCTTTCAGTTCTCTGGAGCCGAGAATATGATCGAAGTGAGCATGTGTATGGAGCAAGTATTTTACGGTCAAGCCTTGCTTTTCCAATTTATCGATGATCTTTTGAACATCGCCGCCCGGATCGACAACGATTGCTTCCTTCGTTTCCGGGCAGGCAATTATCGAACAGTTGCACTGCAGCGGGCCGGCTGGAAAAGTTTCAATGATCATTTTTATTTTGGTCTTCTACTTTGATTTCTATTCGAACAATTCGCTTACGGACGAATCGTCGTGGATGCGTGCGATCGCTTCACCGAGCAGTTTGGCGACGCTCACCTGGATGATTTTCTTGGAAATCTTGGCTGGATCGTGCGGGATGGAATTGGTGACGATCAGTTTCTCGATGCAAGAATCTTCCAGGCGTTTGTTGGCAGGACCAGACAAGACCGCGTGTGTCGAGCAGGCGATGATGGACTTGGCGCCTTCTCTTCTCAAAAGCTCAGCACCTTTGACCAGCGTGCCGGCTGTGTCGACCATGTCATCGACCATGATCGCTACTTTGCCTTTGACGTCGCCGACCAGGCTCAAAGACTCGGCTTCATTATGTTTGGTGCGACGTTTGTCGATAATGGCCAGCGGTGAGTCATTCAATTTCTTAGCAAAAGCGCGGGCCCTTGCCACACCGCCGACGTCTGGGCTGACCAAAACAACATCTTTGAGATTGAGAGAGTTCATATAGTCGATCAAGACCGGACTGCCGTAAAGGTGATCGACCAGGATATTGAAAAAGCCCATGATTTGAGGGGCGTGCAAATCGAGCGCGACAACGCGGTCGGCACCGGCGGTGGTCAGCAAATCGGCCACCAGCTTGGCTGTAATCGCTTCACGTCCAGCCGCCTTTCTATCCTGGCGTGCATAACCGAAATATGGCATTACTACCGTGATTCTGCCTGCCGATGCCCGTTTAAGCGCATCGAGCATGATCAAAAGCTCCATCAGATTTTCATTGACCGGCGAGCAGGTCGATTGCACTACGAAGCAGTCGACGCCACGCACGCTCTCCTGAAGCTGCACATAAATCTCACCGTCTGAAAACGGTTGAATCTTTACAGGTGAGACAGAAAGCTCGAGATATTCAGCGACTTCTCTGGCCAAATCGGGGTTGGCAGTGCCTGACAGGATCTTCAGGTCAAAGTGTCCGCTTGTCTCCTGGGCTCTGCTCACTCCCACCGAAAGACTGGCTCTATTTCGTATTTGAGCAACCAAGAGTGACCCCTCCAAACTGAATCTTTCATAGTTCAAAAATTCATTCTAATTTTAAAGAAGAAAAGGGGATTAGGAAAGGCTATAAGCAAATGTTTAGCCGTGAGCCCAGGTGTCAAATAAACTGCAATTCGCCGCTCTGGCTGCGGGTTATAGCTCCTTCAAGCATGCACTTAATATGGAGATATGTAAGGCCGCCCTGTAAAAAGGCAGCATAAGGCTCCCGTAAAGGACCGTCTGCCGAAAGCTCGATCGTGGATCCCTCTACAAATGTGCCACCGGCCATCACCACCTGGTCTTCATAGCCCGGCATCCCGGCGGGCTCAGGCTGAACGTGCGCGTTGACCGGCGAAAAGTGCTGAATGGCCCGGCAGAAATTGACCAGCTTTTGCCTTTCACCAAACTTTATCGCCTGAATGATGTCAAAACGCCTGTCTTGGGGGGCTGGTTTTACCTCAAGCCCGAGATCGGCAAAGACAATTGCTGAAAGCATGGCCCCCTTAACCGCCGAGGCAACAACCGAGGGAGCCAGAAAAAGTCCCTGGAATAAAAGGCGATTTTGATTGAAACTGACACCCTGGTGTCCGCCGATTCCAGGAGCAGTCAGCCGGCAGAGGGCTGACTCAATCAGGTCTTCACGCCCGGCGATATAACCTCCGGAGATGGCCAAGCCGCCTCCCGGGTTTTTGATAAGCGAGCCGGCGATGATGTCGGCGCCATGGCCGGTTGGCTCTGTAGCTTCGACAAATTCGCCATAACAGTTGTCGACCATAACCAGGCACTGAGGATTGATTGCTTTTACAGCAGCGATCATCTTGCCGATCTCGGCATTGGAAAGTGTGCGGCGATCGAATGAATATCCGCATGATTTCTGAATAGTTACCAGTTTGGTCGGTGGCTGGAGCAGGTTCTTTAATTGTTCGAGCAATTGGGAATCAGCGCTGTAAGTGGTCGGGTCGATGTCGATTTGATCGTATAGAACCCCCAACTCCTTGAGCGAACCGCGGCCATTACCGGCGATGCCAATCACTTGCTGGAGCGTGTCATAAGGTGCCCCTGTCATGCTGATCAGCCTGTCGCCCGGCTTCAGCGAGCCGAAAAGACAGAGAGCCAGGGCGTGGGTTCCTGAAACGACCTGCATGCGAACGGCGGCGGCAGGCGCGCCGAAGATTTGAGCGAAGATGGCATCCAGAGTCTCTCTGCCGGCATCGTCAATGCCGTAGCCGGTGTGCTCGGCGAAATGCTCTTCAGTCAGTTTGTGGTCTCGAAAAGCATCGAGAACTTTCCTTTGATTGTGCAAAGCCGTCTCGTCGACAAAATCAAATTGGTCTCTAAGCGATCGCTCCGCCTGACGAATCAAGTCTCGAGTTTTTTGGTCGGCTATGGAAGTTGGCATTTTGCCTCCGCTCTGGAGTGCGCGATCCGGAATGCGAACCTTTGGTTTGCAGACTGGTTATCTTAGCTTCTCTCTCACCAGGCGCCCGATTTTCTTGATTTTGAATAAACAAGTGTGAATCGTTTGGGGAATTGAACTTTTTTTCTCTTGCCTTCGTCTACTAATTTATCCCGCTTATTTAAGCTCCCAGGGATTCCAATACAGATCACATGACCGTCTTTCACAAGGGGGTGATTGCGTGCAAGTAATTTTGGATATGGTCGCCCTGGCCCTGTGCCAGGAAAAATGCCGAGCCTGCAAAGACGAACTGAAAGTCGATCTGGTCGACTTTCTTTCTGGTCCCAGAAAGTGGAAAGAAACCAACCACAAGACTTTGTGCGACAGTTGTTTCTTCAAATTCGAACTGGAGCCGTCCCTTTTAAGGATCGTCAATATGGAAGGTATGGCACCGCTTCTGGTGGCGTCGCGCTTGCCTTACGAAGGTCCGCTCAAGAAGATTCTCTATCATCTGAAATACGATGACGACCGGCTGGTGGTTGAAGATCTGGCCTTGCTGCTCAGCCAGGCACTGGATGACCTGGCCAAAATGGTGAGCATAAAAAATTGCGTTCTGGTGCCGGTGCCACTGCACTGGAAACGCATGCTCAAGCGCGGCTTCAATCAGGCTGAGTTATTGGCAAATCGTATCGCCTACAAGCACGACGTACCAATAGATCAACGTTTGCTTTCAAGAACCCGAGGCACTGCCACTCAACACCAACTAGGCAGGCAGGAAAGAAAACTCAACGTTGAAGGTGCTTTTCAAGCCAACAGAAAGTATGCCGAAGGAGCCCACATTATTCTTGTCGACGATTTGCTTACATCGGGAGCTACTCTGTCTTCATGTGCCAGCGCACTTACGGACGCGGGCGCCTTAAGCGTCAACGCAATTACGCTGGCGTATGCAACCGGCCGGAAAGAATAAAATCAAAAGCTTGAATTGGCTAAATAGACTCTTCAAACGCTTTGATCGTTTCTTCTATGTCTTTGCTCGAATGGACTGTCGAAACGAAGGCGGCTTCAAACTGCGAAGGCGGCCAGTAAATCCCCTTATCTGCCAGCTTGCGCCATACTTTTGCGAACTTTTCGGTGTCGCATTTTTTGGCCCCTTCAAAATCAACAACTTCCTTGTCCGTGAAAAAAACAGTCACCATCCCGGTTATATGCGCCACGGTCAGGCCGCCTTTCTTTTTGGCCAGATCGCTCAAACCTTTGGCAAGCAGCTCGGTTTTGCTGTTCAGGCGTTCATAGGTGCCTGGTGTCTGCAGCATCTTGAGCTGGGCAATTCCTGCCGCCATAGCCAGAGGATTGCCGGATAATGTTCCAGCCTGGTAGACGGATCCTTTAGGAGCAATCATTTCCATGATCTCCTTGCGTCCGCCATAGGCTCCCACAGGCAGCCCGCCGCCAATAATTTTGCCCAGTGTGGTCAGGTCCGGTTTTATGTCAAAACGGCCTTGAGCGCCATTCAGCGCCACTCTAAAGCCGGTCATCACTTCATCAAAAATCAAAAGCGCGCCCTGGTCGGCGGTAATTTCTCTTAGACCTTTGAGGTATCCATCCTTTGGAAGAATGAGACCGGAATTGCCGACCACCGGCTCCAAAATAACGGCGGCAATTTCCTTGGCATGCTCTTTGAAGACTTTCTTGACCGCATCGAGATCGTTGAAGGGCACAGTAATGGTGAGCTTGGTTGCCTCTTCAGGAACACCGGGGCAACTGCTTATTCCGAAAGTGGCCAGTCCGGACCCGGCTTTGGCCAGGAATGAATCAGCATGCCCGTGATAGCAGCCTTCGAATTTCACAATGATGTCGCGCTTTGTAAAAGCTCTAGCCAGGCGGATTGCCGACATGGTGGCTTCGGTTCCGGAGTTGACCATGCGCACCATTTCGATGGAAGGAACAAGCTGGCAGATCAATTCGGCCATCTCAACTTCCTGACGGCAGGGTGCCCCAAAGCTGGTGCCATGGGCAAGCGCTTGTTCAATGGCCTCTAGTACGCGCGGATGACAGTGTCCGAGAATCATTGGTCCCCAGGAACCGACGTAGTCGAGAAAGCGATTGCCGTCTACATCAAAAAGATATGGACCGTCAGCACGCTCAAAATAAATCGGATCGGCTCCGACTGCTTTCAAGGCCCGGACCGGCGAGTTGACACCACCGGGAATAACAGCTTCGGCTCGTGCCGCCAGCTGCTTTGACCGGTTTACCAGAGATATTGTGGACATGATCGCGCCTCAATGGATTGAGAGTAAATGGACCGCCTAGGCTTTGGCTCCCTGTTTTTCCGTGTATGCGTTGAGGACTCTATCAATTGCCGATTCGACTAGTTTTGCTGCTTTTTCTCCGGCGTTGAACTGACGCATTTTTCCTTCTTCATCGAAGAGGTAAAAAGCCGGGACGTACTTATTTTCAAAACCATCTGTAATTTCGTGCCAATTGTCTACAACGCACGGTTGCTTCACTTCGTATTCTTTGATTGCTTCTTTGACCGCATCAATATTGGTATCCGATTCCTGCCTGGGCATGTGCACGGATACTATCTTCAAACCTTTGCTGCCGTATTTATCGAGCCAGCTCGAGATTTCCGGCAACGAATCTTTGCAAATCCCACAGCTGATCGCCCAAAAATGGATGAGAACCGGGGTTCCTTTCAATTGTTCGTTTTTGATAGGTTGACTGTTAAACCACTCGGTACCTCCTTCAATAGAAGGCAGGGCGGCATCCATACGAAGTGGCATCAGAACCTCCTTTTAGCTATTAGCTCTTGATCGCCTTCATGCGCAAGTGACAACCTTGACGCAAAACCCGTAATCGATCCGGCGATAGCGCTTATTGTATCGCCCCCCTTCTTTTTAAATGGACTTATTTAACTGTTCTGAAGCCGCTTTCCGCAAATTGGTCTGCTGCTTTGCGCAGGATAACCATTTGAAAAAAGCAACAGACCGTCCCCTGAGGAACGGTCTGCAAAATTTCAACTTGCCGTAATTAAACGGTAAGAGGCTTTTGGCCCGGCTTCCAGTCAGCGCCGCAAAGTCCGCCGGTCTTCAGTGCTTCGAGAACTCTCAAAGTTTCATCAACCGAACGTCCGATGTTGAGGCTATGGACGACTTGATATTGGAGGTTGCCTTCAGTATCGATGATGAACAAGCCGCGCAATGCGATGCCTTTGTCTTCCATCAATACGCCGTAGTCGCGGCTAACATCTTTGGTGATGTCGGAAGCAAGTACGAACTTGACCGGTCCCAGTCCGCCCTTATCTTCAGGGGTTTGGATCCAGGCGCGGTGGCTGTATACGCTGTCGGTCGAGATAGCCAGGATTTCAGCACCGGCTTTCTTAAACTCGTCGTATCTCTTATCGAACGCTGTGATTTCAGTCGGGCAAACGAACGTGAAATCCAGGGGGTAGAAGAACACAACCAACCATTTGCCTTTGTAATCGGCCAGGCGTACGTTCTCTTTCAGACCTTTCATGTCCTTGGTCGAGGGCATGTCAAAGTCAGGAGCTCTTTTTCCAACTTGCAACATAGACGCAATCACTCCAAAAAATTTTGGGAATCAGTTGCACGATCTTATTAGCCGCAAGCCGGATCCTTAAAATGTTTAATGGAAATTGCACAATTATTGACGCAAGTTAAAGCTGCAAGTAGTCAATTGCCAGTTTTGACTTTATTTCTTGGCTGGAGTTCTGCGGGCAGCCGCCTCTATTTCCAGTTCTTGCCATTGGGAGAGCTCACGCTGCAGGCGGTTTTCGGCAACATACTTAAGTATGAGCGGACTTTTCGGGCTCCAGCCGATCGTCAAAAGATGACGCAGGTGCTCCTGGGGAGTAGACCCGTACTTGCTTCTGCCCAGTTCGGCTTCGTTTCCTTCGCTCATCAAATCTTCCCTGCTGGTGAAATGCCTTTCATGATCCGCGCCCGGATCACATAAAGCTTAAGACAATTTACGTAAGTTTGGACGCCACAATTTATATTTGGTACTATTGCCAGTCGCCTGAGTTCCCAAAGGGCATCGGGCGTGACGCCCAGCTGAAATGCTGGGGCGACATTTGATTTAGCAAATTAGCAGGTCAAAGAACTGCTCGATAACAAGATTTGGAGACGACAATGTTTGCCATCGTAGAAGCCTCTGGAAGGCAATTTCAACTGGAAGCGGGCCGCTTTGTAGACGTCGACCTGACGGAAGGCAATGTCGGCGACAAGTTTGTATTCGAGCGCGTCTTGATGCTCGTTGATGGCGACAAGTCCACGGTCGGCAAGCCATTTATCGACGGCGCTAAAGTGGAAGGCAAAATTCTTGGTCACGACAAGAACAAGAAAATCATCGTCTATCACATGAAGCCAAAGAAAGGCACCCGCAAAAAACAAGGGCATCGCCAACACTACACACGCATTCTTATTGAATCAATCAAACTGAACGACAAGGAGCTCGCCAAAGCTGACGAGCAAGCTAAGCAGAAAGCCAAAGCTGAACCGAAGGCCAAAGCTGAGCCCAAAGCCAAAGCGGCAGCCAAGCCGAAAGCTGCTGCAAAACCCGCAGCAAAGAAAAAATCGGCGGAGTAAACTTCGAATAACCGAGGCTTACTCAATAGGTCACACATGGAGTTGATTTGTCATGGCACATAAAAAAGGGGCAGGTTCGACAAGAAACGGGCGCGACAGCCAGCCCAAGCGCCTTGGTGTTAAGAAGTACGGCGGCGAGCACGTCACTGCCGGCAACATTCTGGTCAGACAGCGCGGCACTCGCTTTCATCCAGGCGCCAACGTAAGAGTGGCTGGTGATGATTCACTTTATGCAGTCGCCACTGGCGTTGTTAAATTCGAAGAACAGCGCGGTCGGCAGCTCATCTCCGTTTACCCTGTCTGATAGCCTGTCCCACAGATTGATCTGACTCAATGCGGGCAAGACCTTGTTGACGCGACAGACCGAGCCAGCAGTCAAGCCGCTGGATGATTTTCTTTCACAATTGAAGACGTCCTTTGCGGGCGAGGTTTCGGTGTTGACTGCCGAAAAGCCCCAGGCCTCTCAAGTCAAGGGAGTCCGTTATGACTCGCGCCTGGTTGAGCCCGGCGACGCCTTCTTCTGCATCGAAGGGCAAAAACAAGACGGCAATACATTCATTGCCGATGCGCTCAAGAAGGGTGCCGCCCTTGTAGTTTCCGAAAAGCGTCCGGCCGACGAAAGTTCTGCCACCGCAAATGCACCCTTTGTAATCGTCCCGGATGTGCGTATGGCCTTAGCCAGGGCCTCGGACTATTTCTTCGATCGTCCCTCCACCAAGCTTCGCCTGATTGGCGTCACCGGAACAAATGGCAAAACCACAACCACTCACATGGTTGAACACCTGCTTGAAAAAGCAGGCAAGCAGGTCGGCCTGATCGGCACCCTGGGAGCGCGCTGGACTCGAGAGGGCGGCGACAAACAATATGAGGATCTGAAGTTCACCACACCACAGGCGTCCGACCTGCAAGAGCTTCTCGCCTCAATGGTTTCGCGCCAACTGAGCCACGTAGCGATGGAAGTTTCCAGCCACGCGCTGGCTCTCAAAAGAGTGGACGGCTGCCAATTCGCCTCCGCCTGCCTGACCAATATCACCCAGGACCACCTGGACTTCCACAAGACAATGGATCACTACTGGAAATCGAAGCGGCTTCTCTTCAGCCAGTTGTCCGAGAGTGTGCAAGGTACAAAAGCCGCCGTCATCAATCTAGATGATGCTCTGGCGCCCGATTTCATCAAGTCGGTGGACAGGTCGGTGCGGGTTCTCACCTATGGCTGGAACGAAACAGCCGATGTGCGCGCCGTCAAGGCTGATTTCGACTTTGCCGGAACCAGGCTGGAACTGGCTACGCCGGACGGTCCAATGGAAGTGCACCTGCGCTTGAATGGAGTCTTCAACGTCTACAATGCCATGGCCGCCCTGGCCCTTTGCTTGAACGAGGGCATCGACCGTTCTCAACTGCAGGCGGCTATTGAAACATTCGAAGGGGTGGCCGGTCGTTTCGAATTGGTCAGAGTCTCCGGGCGGAAAAACGAAAGCCTGGCTCAACCATTGTGCCTGGTCGACTATGCCCATACCCCGGACGGGCTTGACAATGTCCTAAAGGCCGCCCGCAAACTGGTTCCTCCCGGCGGCAAACTGTTTGTGGTCTTTGGCTGCGGCGGAGACAGAGATAATTCCAAACGACCGCAAATGGGCGAAATCGCTGAAAACCTGGCCGACCAGGTAGTCGTCACTTCTGACAATCCGCGCACAGAGGATCCCCAGCAGATCATCGCCGACATATTGGCCGGCATTAAAAGGATGAAGAGCGTAAAGGTAGAGCCGGATCGGACCCAGGCCATACACATGGCAATTGAAGATGCCGGCGAAAAAGACGTCATCTTGATTGCCGGAAAAGGACACGAGACCTATCAAATCCTGGCCGATAAAACTATTCACTTTGACGACCGCGAAGTAGTTCGCAAAGCGCTTTCAGTCAAGCTCAATTTGGAAGCTGCCAATTAGATTTGGGGAGGCATATAATCTAGGAAGCGGTTCCTGACGGCTGCCAAATCCGTGGCGGTGGAACTGGGCTCCGTTTTCCCTGCCGGTAGATTCGCATCCTTGGCCATCAATTTTCACATCACTTCAGTTCGAGAAGGCACCATCTTCAATGTGATGCAGTTTTTGAGCCTGGAGAAGGTGACCGGCATTTTGCATGTCTCTCTGGGCAGAAACATCCCCAAAGTGATGATCTATTTCGTGACCGGCAATGTCACTTCAGCCGAATTTGGAGCGATAGTCGGGGACGCCGTCCTGGATGTTTTGCTATGCCAGGAATACTCGATCAAAGAAGTGGAATTCGCGCCCGGGCGTATAGGAGAGATCAATGAGTCGGCGCTGCTCGTCAAAGCATCTTCCTTATCCGGAGTGATGTTGAATGTTTCCAAAGATGTTGACAAGTGCGACGCCCGTCCGCTCATCTACGGACTCCTACCAGTGGTTGGTCAGGACAGCAAAAAATCCGGATCACTTTTCGATCTGTTGCATGACTTTGGTTTATGGGCAGATCAATTGGTTAAAATTCAAGAGAGTGACAACGACAAGCAGGCCCCATTGCCCCAGTGTGTTCTCATCCATCGGGCTCTTTCCAAAAATGTGATTTCCTATTCCACACCACTTATTTCTTTGCGATCGCTTGGACCTTTGCTGTCCCTTATTCAGCCGCTCAGCGACAAGGAGAGCAATAATCTGCGCGGCTACCTGAGAAGTCTTTTGCCCCATCCGAAAGCTACCCACCTGCCCATCGAGCGCTTTTATGCATTTGGCAGCGCGATTGAATCGATTGCTCAGAGGCGATCGCAAGAAGTGGGAGACAAAGCCAGGC
>Ga0265313_10001466_pt1 | contig 22005 bp, 14 predicted proteins | sample 4123metaG_FD_203122 | JGI IMG/M metagenome (GOLD analysis project Ga0265313, IMG submission 203122) | Rhizosphere microbial communities from Carex aquatilis grown in University of Washington, Seatle, WA, United States - 4-1-23 metaG | ecosystem: Host-associated > Plants > Roots > Rhizosphere >...
ATTGCTAGCTAAAAGTAGCAATCGAACCCTGGTCGTGCTGGCCCGCCACCCGACTTATACCGCTTTGGACGATTCCATCAGGCCGCTTCTGATCAAGGACATCCAGGTCGGCTCATTGACCTTGGCCGACATCGAGGAAGTCCTGGGCAAGTACCTGAAGCCGGATGCGGTTCGAGTTCTGCTGCCCGAGACCGGTAAGGTCGTCAAGACGGTCTTGGAACTGCGCTATCTGGCCAGTGAACTGCGTTCCAATCCCGGACTGCTTGCCCTTCCGACCGAGCTTGCGGTCGCCGAGGTCCGGAACAGGATGGTCGCGGCCTCGATACCGGAAATCGCGACACGGATCAAAGTCGCCAAGGTGGAAGAAGCCGCCGATCTGGTCGCCCTGCTTGATGGGGGGGTGCCGGAAGCGTTTCTGACCGAACATTTCGACGCACCGGTCGTCGCGGAGTTGCTGGCCAGCGAATTGTTCGAACGTTGCCGACACAGAAGCGCAGAGCCGTTTCGGATCGGATCGTCCCACGACCTGCTCCGCGCGGCCTATCTAGCGCGAAGAAAACTGTATTCCGATTCCTTGGCGAAGCGGATCGAAGACCTTCTTCTGGTCGAACCGCACCGCCGCACCGACGTCTTGGGCCATCTCAGCCTATGCGGAGAAGAATGGAGGCTGCGCTATCTTCCCGAAGCCCTGGAGCTCCGGAACACCCTGCTTGACCAGACACGTTATGGTGCGGCCCGCAGCCTGTCGCACACCCTCTATACCCTGGTTAGCAGCGAAAGCATGTCCAAGCTTGGGCTTGCCCCCGAAGAGCATCTTTCCATCGTTTACGGTTATGCGGATTGCGTGAACCACACGGAAGGTTCCGGACGCGCTTTGGCGTATTTCGACGAAACGATTCGCATCGGCAAAAGCTATTCTTCTGAACCATCAGCCACGCCGTTCGTCTGCCAGGCCCAGGCGGAATTGTTCAATGTGCGCTTTTGGCAACATGATCTTGCTGGTTTTCAGACCCAGGTCGAGAGTTTTCTCCGGACTCATGACAACCTGCCCCCCGAAATGGAATCTGAGCGAATCGCGGATGCCAAGATGACCACCTTCAACAGGTTGATGATGGTTGAATACCTGTTGGGCGCCCCGGAAAAGGCCGAAGAGGCGTTCCGTCGGGGATGGGAGTATTCGGAACGGCATGCTTACCCCCACGACCGCGCCAACCTGTTGATGGACCAGGCCAAGTCCATCATGCTGACCAATCCGACCGAAGCTCTGAGTAAGATGGAACAAGCCGGTGCCATATACGCCCAGACCAACACCCAGACCCGGCGATTGGCGGTCTGTAAAACGCAAACCGTGTATCTTCGAGCCATGATCGAAGGTCAATCGCATTTGGTGATGGAGAGCCTTGCGGCGAAGTTGAAAGAAGAAGGCTTTACCCAGGAATATGCTAATTGCCTGCTGCAAATATCGGCCCTGCACCTTGCCGCGGGCCGCTATGAGGAGGCGTCCGACCTGCTGGATGATGCGGGGCGTCAGACATTGGAGAACGCCCCCCGGCGCCTGATGCTCTACCACCACCTGCGCGGGGTGGCCACCGCCATGCTGAAAGGTCCCGACGCCGCTAGGCTGGCTTTTGATCGGCATAGGGAAGCGGTGAAGAATTTGGGAGAGTCTTATGGTGAGATCGCTCGCCACAACACTGCCCTGGGGCCGGATATCGATGCCGTAGACTGGGCATTCCGTCGCCGAGCCGACGCTTACTGGTTGGACCCTCGTCTATGGTGACGAGCCCAGAACCTCGCCGACGGTCACGACGTTGCCATGGCAGTCAAGGATCAAGTCGGTGCGAACGGGGCGCTCTGAGAACCACATCAAATTCCCCGACACATTGGAAAAATGATCCGTCAAGAACAGAAGGGGGCGATTGCTGCGCCTGATCTCCGCGGTCAAGGTATCGTGCAGGATGACGGAATGGCCTCGCAGAACGGGTTCGGCAACCACGTCGACAGAAAGGCCCAGTGCCGCCCATGTGTCTTTCCAGAATAGATTGGTACTGAAATTGATGCCCAGATATCGGTAGCGGCGTTGTTCTTGGCTGATTTGCCCCGCCAGAAGATCATCCAGGTCCCTTTCCACCTTGTCGTGCCAGCGGCTCCAGAACAAGGCCAGTTGCTGATCCTCGTTCATCGGCACGTGCCTGCGCGAGCCCCCCTGAACGTGAAACGCGCGACTGTCGGGATGGTAGCGGCAGCGCAGGCCATCAAGATGCAGACGTAGCGCGAATTCCATGCCCTCGTGGCTGTTGAGATAGGTCTCGTCGAACCCTCCGAACCGCACGAAGTCATCGCGACGCACGGCATAGAAGGCGGAGGTCAGGGCTTGACGATCCGCCGCCTGCTGAACAATGGGCAGCGCGGCCGAACGGCCAACCAAGGCGTGACGGTTGAAATAGGGGCCGAAAATATGCCCGCAGCTTTGCACGCGACCGCTTTGCGGGTAGAGCAGCAATCCTTGCGCGACGCCGATGCTTGGGTCACTGGCCAGGACATCGATCAAGGAAGTGATCGCGCCCGGATTGGGGAAAACATCCGTGTTCAAGAAAACCAGGATGTCTCTGCGGGCGGCCTCGGCACCGGCGTTGTTGGCACGCCCATAGCCCAACGAGGCATCATGACGCAACACACGCGGATGAAGCACGGACCGATACGCTTCGATGGCCCGCCCGGTCTCGATGTTGGAATCTCCATCATTGACCAGCACCAACTCGAACTCTTCCTGCTCTCTCAGCCCAGCCAGGCAAGAGAGAAAATTGTCGGTGAGAGCCGGCGGATTGAGGATGCTCGCGATCAAGCTACAGGACGCCATAATTCCTAGTTATCGTCGCCATCATCCTCCCATCCGCCGTAGGGTGTTGGGCGCCGAACTCGACGGCGTGTGGTCGTCGACGGTGCAGCAGGTGGCGCTGAAATTCGGTGAGGGGCGGAAGATCCGCCTGAACCAGAACTGGAGGTAAGCCCGATGTGGATGCGGAGATCGTTGCGGCCATTGATGACATGTGGGATCAGCGGCGCGATGTGGCGGCCCGCCTGGGCCTGACCCGGCAGGCATTCGACCAGGAAATGATTCGCCAGGGCGTCAAAGGCGCCATGCAGGAACTGCTGGTCTACGAATATGCCGCTATGCTGAACTTCAAGGCGTTCGGTCGGAAGACCTTCCATTTCTCGGAGAACCTGGTCGAGCGGCTGGCCAACACCGAACTCAATGTTGCCGCCGAGATGGTGGTGCCACCGTTCCGCGCCTGCCTATTCGTCTTTGACGACGACATCTGTAGGAAAGCGCTGTACGCCATTCACGACAAGACGATGCCTACCCCGACCGGAGAGCCGATCAGCGTCTTCGTGACCGTTCGGCAGCGCGCCGAGGGTGGGCGGACTCTGGCCATGATGATCTGGCAGGCCGACGACAAGCATTCCAGCATTTTCCTCAAGCGGGAACTGCTGCTGGCCGACGGCGCCCGGGTCGAGGATGCCCTGCGGACCGACTGGGCCACCATCCTGCCGCCCGAGCAGGTCGAGGTGGACGAGACCCGGTTCTACGAGGATGGCCTGCGGTTCTTCCGCATCATCGTCAACGGCATTCTCTATCTGGGATCGACGTCGCCGGACGTCTCCGGCGAGCTGTATGCCGAAGACCGCATCCCGGCGCCGAAGGTGGGGATGACGACGAGGGAGAAGCGGCACCTGGAGCATAAGAAGGCGACCAGCACGCGGTTACCATACATCGAGGTCGGCGGCGTGGTTCGGCCGCTTGGCAGGCCAGCGGGGCAATCCTCGACAACCCGGGTCGACGTGCGCCTGCTGGTGCGCGGCCATTGGAAGAACCAGGCCCATGGCCCCGGCATGACCCTGCGCAAGCTGATCCATGTGGAACCCTATTGGCGCGGGCCGGAGATGGCCGAGTTGGTCGACCGGCCGTACCTAGTGAAGTGAGAAGGCCAAGATGATCGTCAACAGCCCCTGCGGGTCTTGCTCCATGTGCTGCAAGCTCCTGCCCATTGAGGAGCCGGATCTGGTGAAGCCGCAAGATATCTGGTGCGGCAACTACAGCAAAGGCCGGGGGTGCGCCATCTACGACGCCCGGCCCGACGCCTGCCGGGGCTTCGAATGCCACTGGCTGCAGGCCGTCAACGAAGGAATGTCTCCGTCGGAGACCAGCTTGCGACCGGATAAATGCAAGGTGCTGATCCGCAGCAGCAGGCATGAGGACGGGCGCCCGGCGCTCAAGTTGATCGTCGATCCGGGATACCCTGTCGCCCACAAGGCTCCGGCGGTGATGAAGTTGGTCGAACGGGCCTATGCTGAAGGGATCGTCGTCATAGTCTGTGCGCCGAACCAGACGATCACCTACGACTCTTCCCTGTGAGGTAATGAGATGGATGCGTAAGTAGCCTGTCGATCAGTTTCATCGTTGTTTCATCCTGGTGTCCCGCTCCGGACCCACGCACCGTCACCCGGCGCGGGGGCTTCGCTGCCTCCATGCGGTTTCAGCGCCAAGCATGCTTAATCGGGTCGTAGAAGGTTTCTATGACGTTCATCAACAGCGGTGCCGCTGCCGGAGCGGTCGGATCGGCTTATCCCCGGTGCCAGCAGCGGCGGCACCGCCAGCCGTGTGGCCGTGGGCGCAGCGCCTGGATCGGCTCCAGGTTCTGGCCGCTGAATTGGCCCTTGGCGAAGACGCGGCGGCTACCCCGCATGGCTGGCGCGGGCCATGGAACTGGCCCTGGTGACGGCGCAGCGGCGGGAGGATATCGCCACCATGGGGCCGCGCAGCATCCATGACGGCAAGCTGTGGGTGGAGCAGGGCAAGACGGGGAACCGGGTCTGCATCCCCCTGGATCTACGCCTCCAGGCCGTCAACTGGTCGGTGGGAGAGGTGGTGCAGCGTTGCCGCGACGTGGTGCTGTCCCGCCATCTGGTGCATCACTCCGCCTTTGCCGGGCGGGCCAAGCCGGGCGACAAGCTGCGGCTGCACACCATCACCGCCGCCTTCGCCGAGGTCCGCGACAAGACCGGCCTGACTTGGCCGACGGGCAAGACGCCGCCCACTTTCCACGAAATCCGCTCGTTGGCCGCCCGGCTCTATGCCGAGCAGGGCATCGATGCACAGGCGCTGCTGGGGCATAAGAGCCCCGACATGACGGCGCTCTACCGCGATGTTCGCGGGTCCGAATGGATCGAAATTCGTCTGGGCTAACGCCCGTTATTGGACGAGTTTTGGATAAGTTTTGGACGTTTACAATTTCAATCAATGAAATCAGTAAGTTAGTCTCAATGCACCGTGCAGACCATGCAGGGATCGAAGGAGCGGACCACGTGCTGCACGGCGACTGGCGTGGCCTCGCCGGGTTGGACCGGAGTTCCGACCAGGGCAGATTCCAGCGCGCCGGGCTGGCCGCTGCCGTCGCGGGGCGAAAAGTTCCAGGTGGTGGGGGCAATGATCTGATAGCCGGAGATGTAGCCGTCGGTGACCGTGAGCCAATGACCCAGGGTGCCGCGTGCCGCTTCCACCAGACCGGCGGCTGCGGCGGTTTCCATCGGGCCGGGTCCGGTGCAGAAGGGTTCGCGCGGGCGCAGGGTTCGGCTCCAATCCTCCATGGCCGGGATGAGTCGGGCCAGTTCCACCAGCCGGGCCACCACCCGGGCCAGCACCGACCCGCCGCCTGAGTTCCGTACCAGGGTGCGGGCCAGGGGATGGCCGTCCACCACTTGACGGGCCAGGGCGCCGACCTCGATCACCGTGCCGCCCAGGCGGGGGGCCTTGCACCAGCTATAGGCGCCGTCCTTGTCGGGCTGCGGCCGGGTGAGGCCGGCGAAGGGGTGGGATGTGTCTCCCGCCATCCAGGCGCTGGCTACATCCTCGGTGACCTGGGCGAGGTCGAACGGCAGAACCTCGCCTCCCCCCCGCCACAGGCCGGGGCCGAACAGGCCGAAGCTGCCCGAGGAAGCGAGGGCCGGCGGTCCGATGCCCAATCCGCCGAAGTCCAGATCGCGGGCAATGTGCAGGAACAGGCGAAAATCGCCGGCATCGAAGGCTGCCGCATCGGCCCAGGCGAACAGCTCCTCCGGCGAGGACAGGGCGGCGATCCGTTCCAGGCGGTCGGCGAAGAGATGGGCTTCCAGCGCCTCGCGGAACTCGGCCAGGATGGCCAGCAGGCGCATTTTCTCGCCGCCGTCGATGGCCTTGGTGACGCCCCCCGGCTGCAGAGCCAGGGAATGGGGCCACTTGCCCGCCAGAAGCCCCATCAGGTGGAGGAAGCGGGCCCGCGCCGGCAGCAGTGATCGGGCGCATTCTCCCTCCTGAGCGGCGAAGCGCCGGCGGGCGGCGGCGTGCCAGGGGCGCCCGGCATAGCAGGCCCGCGCGAGATCTGGGGTGAAGAACAGAATGAAATGGGTGAGGTGATCGGCGGCATTCTCGGTCGCCAACACCAGATCGGCCGCCAACCGTCCGTTAGGCGGCGCCTCCACTCCGGAGATACGGGCCAGGGCGCGGGCTGCGGCCACCGACTGCGACACTGAACAGATGCCGCAGATGCGCGGCGCGATCACCATGGCGTCATGGGCGGCGCGGCCCAGCAGGATCTGCTCGAAGCCGCGATAGAGAGGGGCATTGACCCGGGCCGCGGTCACGGCGCCGTCGGCGACGTCGATGGTCACCTCCAGGTCGCCTTCCACCCGGTTGAAGGGGCCGACGATCAGCCGGGTCGGGCCGGTCATGGCAGTTTCGGCGCCCGGCGTGCCGGCGGCACCAGGACATGGTCGGAATGGGCGTTGCTGCGGACCCGTTGCGGCGTCGCCGATTTGGACAGGGCGGCCAGGGCGACGAACCACGCCTTAGGCATGTCCACCGGCAGGCCGACCGGAATACCGGCGACCTTGGCGGTTTCCTGGAATGGCCCGCCGGGACTTTCGAATCCGGGGTTGGTGCAGGCGATGCAGGTATAGCCCCCGTCGGTGCACGAGCCGTAACCGTTCCAACGCCGGACGTTGCAATCGCCCGGCGCCTGGGTGGCGCGGCAGCCGAGATTCTCCATCAGGCAGCCGCGGTCAGACGGCCTGGCCGCGCTGGCCTTGAACTCGTAGAATTCGTTGCGCGAGCAGCCGTGATGGGCGAGGTGATCGGCGATGGCCCGGGGGCGGCCCAGCGCGTCGAGGCAGTCCGGTCCGAAATCGTCCAGGGCCAGGGCGGCCAGGGTTTCCACTACCCAGCCGGGATGGGGGGCGCAGCCGGAAATATTGATTACCGGCAGTCCCTCCGCGGAATGGAAGCCTTTGCCCAAGGCGCCGCCAGGGTCCCAGCCGGAATACTGGAGACCACGCGCGTCGGTCGGGTTCAGTCCGGCGGAGGGAATGCCGCCATAGGCTGCGCAGCTGCCAATGGCGGCGACGAAGCGAGCGCGTGGCGCCAGCGCCGCAATCCAGTCCTTCATGGCGCGGCCGGTCCCCGACAGTATCTGGAAACGGCCGCTGCCGTCCGGTCCGTCCAGCACGGCGCCCTCGATACACAGGCAATCCAGGGCAACCCGCCCGGTGGCTACGTCGTCGAGGATGGCTATGGCGTCGGTGCCGCTTTCCTCCGACAGCGAAGGATGCCAGAGCAATTGGATGCCCAAGCGCTCCAGCGCCTTTACCAGCCCGACGTCATCGGCGGCCAGCGTCGACATGGTGCAGCCGCCGCACGAGGCGGCCTGCAGCCAAAGGACGGTGAACGGAGAAGAGACGGCACTGCTGGCCATGGCACTCGAGCTTAGAGTGGATGCGAGAGCCACATTAGGCGCGGCAGGGCGCCGGACGCAAGGGGAGGGGCATCCGTGGCGGCATCGCTCGGACGGCCGGATTACGCCACCAGCCGCTCCAGCGTCCTCTCCAGCCGGTCATGGGTGCCGGAGTCGAGAGAGAACAGCAGGCAGGTGAAGCCCTTGTCCACCGAGACGATACGGGCGCGGACCAGCAGGGTGTCGACGGTTATTTCGATGCCGGTGCCGGGAGGATGGTCGAGGTCTGTGTCGATGCGGCCGCCATCGGTGGAGACATCCACCAGGGTGGCGTTGATGCGGGATGCCCCAACCTGAACCACGACCGGCAGCCGCACCGAGTGGCGCTGGCCGTGGCGGCGCTCGCCGGCGGTCTTGATGGCTTCGAGGAAATGGCCGATTTCCGCGGTGAGCTCATCCGACTGCTTCGATAGTTCGTCGGCAGTGCTCAGCACCTGATGGGCCGCGGTGCCGGTCGTGGTTGCGCCTTCTTTGACCAGGGTGATGGAGGAGGTGACCTCGCGGGTGCCACTGGAGGCCTGCTGGACGTTGCGGGCGATCTCTCCGGTGGCGGCAGTCTGTTCCTCCACCGCGCTGGCGATGGCCGAGGCGCTTTCGGTGATGGCGGCGATGGTTTGGCCGATGCCGCCGATGGCGGCGACCGCGTCGCGGGTGACCGCCTGGACCGAATCGATCTGGACAACAATCTCGTCGGTGGCCCGGGCGGTCTGGGTCGCCAGGCTCTTAACCTCGCCCGCCACCACGGCGAAGCCCTTGCCGGCTTCACCCGCGCGGGCCGCCTCGATAGTGGCGTTGAGCGCCAACAGGTTGGTCTGGGCGGCGATGTCGTTGATCAGGGTCACTACCTCACCGATCCGATTGGTCGTCTGGGACAGGCTGGTGACGATGCCGTTGACCCGTTCGGCCTCCTCGGTGGCGCGACGGGCCACTTCGCTGGAGGTGGTCACCTGCCGGGCGATCTCATGCTCTGCGGCGGCCAATTGCTCGGCGGCGGTGGCGACGGTCTCCACATTGACCGAGGCCTGCTCGGCGGCGGCGGCCACCACGGTGGACTGACGTGAGGTGTCCTCGGCCACCGAAGACATGGATTGGGCCGAATCGCGCAGGTGATGCGCTGAATCCGACAGGCGTCGCAATACGCCCTGGACGCTGGCGTTGAAGTCTTTGGTCAACCGTTCCACCGCTTCCTGGCGGCGGTTGCGAGCCTCCTGCTCGGCCCTCTGCGCCGTCTCCAGTCGCTGGCGTTCCTGGGCGTTGTGCTGGAAGACGGCCAAGGCGCCCAACATCTCGCCCACTTCGTCCTCTCGCTTGGGGGCCGGCACCGCGACGTCGATCTGGCCCTCGGCCAGGGCGCGCATGACCGAAATGCCGGCCTTGAGCGGAGCGGCCAGACTGTGCCGGGCGATGGTCCAGCTGATGGCGATGGACAACAGACCCACCGCCACGGTAGCGGCGACTATGCTCATCAGGGTGCTGTCGGCGGTCTTGAGGAACTCGGCCTTCTTGATGCCGACATACAGAACGCCGATCACGGCACCGTCGCTGCCCAGGATCGGGTCATAGGCGGTCATGTAGGGCTCGCCCAGGATGTCGACCTCGCCCCGGAAAGGCTGTTTGCGCTCGAACACCGACTGATAGGCGGCGGCCTTGGCCAGTTGGGTGCCCACGGCGCGGGTGCCATCGGGCTTGATCACATTGGTGGAGACGCGGGTGTCGCCCATGAAGATGGTGGCGGTGCCGCCCACCAGGGTCTTGACCTTGTCCACCACCTCGAAATTGCCGTTCAGAACATGGTCGCCGGCCATCATCTTGCCGTCGGCTACGGTGAAGGTGGTGCCCTTGGCCTTCAGGGCATCCCAGGCTACCCGGATATTGGCATCAACCCGTTCCTGCGCCGCGTCGGCGGCATTGGCGTAGAGCAGTGATCGGGTCAGCACGGTGACACAGATCCCCAGCAGCAGGACTCCGAATACCGAGAGCGCCATGATCCTGGGGACCATGCCGATACGGTTGAGCCGAAAGGATCGGGGGCTGGAGAGCATGATCGACCTCGTCACGTAGGTAGGAGTACGCAGAATATTGGACCCGAGATATCATTAACTTAGATGGCTTCTTATATCTATGATTGGGTTGTTGTCCATACCAAATGTAGGGGGCAACAGGATCGCCGCGGCGGTCTGGGGGGAGGTGTTGGAATTCCAGCCAGCCGCCCAATCTATAGATCGAACAGGGCTCTAACTTAGGTGGGGCGCATGAGTGCGGAACACGGAGCTTCCCATGGGAGGGAGCGACTCTCCCTGGATGTGGTGCGGGCCTTCGCCCTGGCGGTCGCCAAGGCGGAGCCCCATACCGGAGCCCACCACGCCGAAACGGCGCGTTTCGCGGTCAGGTTGGCCCGGCGGCTCCGGCTGGGACAGGCCACCACCCGACTGGTCCGCATGGGGGCGCAACTGCACGATCTTGGCAAGATCGGGGTGCCGGGATCGATCCTGCTCCAGCCGCGTCGTCTGTCGCAAAGCGAGTTTGCGGTGATCCGCGAGCATCCCCGTATTGGCTGGGAAATCATGAGTCAGATCGGCTCCGCCGGACCGCTGGCCACCGTCATCCTGCAACACCACGAGCATCTGGACGGGACCGGCTATCCCGGCGGTCTCGGTGGGGGCGATATCATGGACGAATCACTGGTGGTCGCCACCGCAGACATCACCCAGGCCCTGGTTTCACGGCGCTCCTACCAGAGCGAGGCGGGATTGGGCTGGATCGTCCGCACCCTCGACAGCGCGAGCGGCAGTCATCTGCCGCCGCGCTATGTGGATGCCGCCATCGACCTGATGCGGTCCGACATGGCGGCTTCCTGAGGTTACTCGGCCGCCGCCGCCGCCGGGGCACTGGCGGCAGGCTGTTCCGGGATCTTGGACGGCATGACGCTGATCAGCGAGGTGATCAGGGCCGCCAGGAACGGCATGGCCTGAACCACCAGCACCAGCGACCACAGACGCACGTCCGGATCATAGAAATTGTTCTTGGGCAGCAGCACGATGACGGCGGCGACGTATTGCAGCAGCATCAGGATCGCCTCTTCCGACGCCATCAGAAAGCCCTGGGTGAAGGCGGCCTTGTTGGCCATCTTGGGCGTGCGCATAAAGGGCGTCGACTTGGTGAAGATGCCCTGCCACATGGCCCAGGCGATGGAATAGGTCAGGCCCATGCCGGCAATGGCCGCCAGCGAGCGTTGCCGTAACGTGCACTTCACACGGGTCTTGTAGAGGAAAAAGTGGTGGAAGATCTTGGCCACGAACACGCCCACCGTGGGCAGGGTGAACACCGCCAGCGGCGTGCTGAAATAGCGGGGTGCCACCACCATGCCCAGTGACCAGACCAGACTGGCGGCGACGAACAGCAGATAGAAGGCGTCGGCGAACCAGGGCAGCCAGCCGGAGACGAAGTGGTACTTCTGCCCAGCGGTCAGCCCGGTCGGCTTGAACGGCACCAGCGAGCGCCAGTGAGCCTTGAGGATCTGCACCGCGCCATAGGCCCAGCGGAAGCGCTGCTTCTTGTAGGCCATGAAGGAATCGGGCACCAGGCCGTGGCCCAGGCGGTCCTGGACATAGACCGACGAATAGCCGGCCTTCATCATGCGCAGGCCCAGTTCGGCATCCTCGACGATGCACCACTCGCCCCAGCGCCCGGCCTCTTCCAGGGTCTTCTTGCGCACCAGGGTCATGGTGCCGTGCTGGATGATGGCGTCGGCTTCGTTGCGGTAGACCATACCGATATCGAAGAAGCCGGCATATTCCCAGTTGATCATTTCCTTGAACAGGTCGTTCTCCCAGTCGCGGTGGTCCTGCGGCGCCTGGACGTGGCCAACCTTGGGATTCTCGAAATAGGGCACCAGACCCTTCAGCCAGTTCTTGTCGACGATATAGTCGGAATCAACCACACCGATGATCTCTGCGTCGGGGGCCGTCACTGACAGGCCGAAATTCAGCGCGCCAGCCTTGGCCCCCGGCCAGGGGGCGAGGTGGTAGAATCGCGCCTTCTCGCCCAGGCTTTCGCAATACGCCTTCACCGGCTCCCAAACCTTGGGGTCCTTGGTGTTGTTGTCCAGCACGATGATCTCGAAATTGGGATAGTCGAGAGCCATTAGCGAGTCGATGGTGAGCTTCACCATGTCGGGCGGTTCGTTGTAGCAGGGCAGGTGCAGCGACACTTTGGGGAAGTTCTTGCAGTCCTCGGGCGGCAGGGCGCTGAACTTGCGCTTGAAGCGGCTGGCCCAGGTCAGTTCTGTCACCTCGATACCGGCGATCAGGACGACGAACAGCAGCAGCAATTGTGCCGGTAGCAGGAGTCCCAGCATCAGCCCGGTGCCCGGAGCCACGTCCTTGATCATCGGCGTCGACATGGTCCAGATCACCAGTGACGAGGCGAACTGCACCAGGATGGCGAAGAACAGCTTGCCCGGCAGGCGCAGATCCTTCCACTTGGCCAGGAACCAAAGGACCGGCAAGATAGCGATCAGCGTCGCGGCGGCGGCCTGGAACGGCCATTCCTCGAACTCGATGACCGGACCGATCCAGTTGAACTTGGGCAGGCGTTCGACGGTGTAGAGGCCCCAGTGCTTTTCCACCGGGCCGCCTTCAAGCTGCCACTTCCACGGCTGGTCAAAGGCCTCGACCACGTTGTAGTCCAGGTTCTCCTCATGGGCCCAGTTGAGGAAGTGGCGCAGGAACAGGGCCTGATTGACCAGGGACGGTTCTGCGTCGCCGAAGGACTTGCCCGCTGACGGCCAGCCGACCTCGCCGATGAAGATATGCTTGTCGGGATAAGCGTCCTTGACGGCGCCCATCTTCTCCTTGATGAAGCCCAGCGCCGCGTCCACGTCCTGGCGTTCCCAGTAGGGCAGGGTGTGAATGGTGATGAAGTCCACTTCGCGGGCCAGATCGGGATAGGCCAGCCAGACGTGCCAACCCTCCGCGGTGCTGACCTTGACCCGGTCGGGCACGGCGGCCCGCACCCGACGGATATAGCGGATCAGCTGCTCGGCGCTCATGCGGCCCAGGGTGAGGTTTTCGTTGCCGACCATGATGCGGTCGACATTGGGGTTGTCGCGCGCGATCTTGATGATGCGCTCGATCTCCACCTCGTTCTTGCCCAGGCGGTCGTCCAGCCAAGCGCCGGGCAGGGATTTCAGGCCGTATTTGGCAGCCAGTTCCGGCACCCGGTCGAGGCCTTCCAGGGTCGAATAGGTGCGCACCGTCTCGACCTTGCCGGCCAGAAGCTGGAGATCGCGCTCGATCTCCTCGGCCGAGGGCAGCTTCTCCTCCTCCAATTGCGGGTTCTTTTCCACCGCCACCGGGTCCTGCTCGGCCCGGAAGGGGCTGAAAGAGACGCTCTGGATGGTGCCGGCCCAGGGCAGGCCGCTTTGGGGGCGATTCATCGACGCCCAGAACCCCAGATTGCCAAGGACGATCAGGAGTAGGACCGCAAAGCCGGAAAGACGCATGATGGGGGCGATATCCGTTGATAGTTGGAACGGGAGATTTCGCAGTGGGCGCGGGGTGGCGGATGCCGTTTTCAATCCCGTGAGGACATCCGGGATTATTAGCCCAGTGCCCCCCTGCTGTCCATGGTGAGGAGGCCGGCGAAAACGAAGACCGGGGAGGCTGGCATCCGGGCGCGTCTTGGAGTAAACCCCTGGCTCCCATCCTTGCCCCCGGTGTGAGAGCCCATGTCCACCACCCTGACCGTCTCCCAGCTTGCCGCCATCACCACCCGCATCGCCCAGGAACTGAGTGTCCGCGACGCTCAGGTCGCCAGCGCCGTGCAGATGCTGGACGAGGGGAGCACCGTTCCCTTCATCGCCCGGTATCGCAAGGAGGCCACCGGCGGCCTCGACGATACCCAGCTGCGCAATCTGGAAGACCGCCTGGGCTATCTGCGCGAGATGGAAGAGCGCCGGGGCGCCATCCTCAAATCCATCGAGGAACAGGGCAAGCTCACACCCGAGCTGGCCGGCCAGATCGGTGCCGCCGACAGCAAGGCCCGGTTGGAGGACCTTTACCTCCCCTACAAGCAGAAGCGCCGCACCAAGGCCCAGATTGCCCGCGAGGCCGGCCTGGAGCCATTGGCCGATGCCCTGATGGCCGATCCCAATCTGGTGCCCGAACAGGCGGCGGCGCCTTATGTGGATGCGGAAAAGGGCGTAGCCGACGTCAAGGCGGCGCTGGACGGCGCCCGGCAGATCCTGATGGAGCGCTTCGCCGAGGATGCCGAGTTGCTGGGCAATCTGCGGAACGCCTTGTGGGATGGCGGCGTGCTGGTCTCCTCCCTCGCCGAAGGCAAGGGGGAGGAAGGCGCCAAGTTCTCCGACTATTTCGACTACCGCGAGGCCATCAAAGCCATCCCCTCCCACCGCGCCCTGGCGTTATTCCGGGGTCGGAACGAAAACGTTCTGAACCTGAAATTGTTGACCCCCGACGAGGCTGCGAGGCCGGAAGGCACGGTTTCCGCCGGTCCCGGCGAGTTCGAGGTCCGGATCGCCCGGCGGTTTGGCATCCGTGACGCCAAACGTGCCGCCGATGCCTGGCTGGCCGAGACCGTGCGCTGGGCCTGGCGGATCAAGATTCACCTGCATCTGGAGTTGGAGCTGATGGGGCGGCTACGCGAGGCGGCGGAGGAAGAGGCCATCCACGTCTTCGCTCGCAACCTGCGCGCCCTGCTGTTGTCGGCGCCGGCCGGGGCCAAGTCCTGCATCGGCCTCGATCCCGGCATCCGCACCGGCGTCAAGGTGGCGGTGACCGACGCCACCGGCAAGGTGGTGGAAACCGCCACCGTCTATCCCCACCAGCCCCGCAACGACTGGCAGGGCTCGGTGGCGGCCATCGCGCATCTGGCGCGCAAGCATGCGACCCAGCTGATCGCCATCGGCAACGGTACCGCGTCGCGCGAGACCGACCGGCTGGTGATGGATGTGATGAAGCGCCATCCCGAGCTGGGATTGGAGAAGCTGGTGGTGAGCGAGGCCGGCGCCTCGGTCTATTCCGCCTCGGAACTGGCGGCCCACGAATTCCCCGACCTGGACGTCTCCCTGCGTGGGGCCGTCTCCATCGCCCGGCGTTTGCAGGACCCGCTGGCTGAACTGGTCAAGATCGACCCCAAAGCCATCGGCGTCGGTCAGTACCAGCACGACGTCGACCAGACCCGCCTCGGCCGCTCGCTGGACGCGGTGGTGGAGGACTGCGTGAACGCGGTCGGCGTGGAGGTCAATACCGCGTCGGCACCGCTGCTGGCCCGGGTCGCCGGCCTGTCGGCCACCGTTGCCCGCAACGTGGTGGAGTTCCGCGACCGCAACGGCCCCTTCGCCAGCCGCGACGCCCTGAAGCAGGTGGAGCGCCTGGGACCCAAGGCCTTCGAGCAGGCCGCCGGCTTCCTGCGGGTGGTGGGCGGCATCAATCCCCTGGATTCCTCGGCGGTGCATCCCGAGGCCTATCCGGTGGTCGAGCGCATCGTCAAGGCCACCGGCCGCAAGGTGGGTGACCTCATTGGCGACGCCGCCTTCATCCGCAACCTTGATCCCAAGGATTTCACCGACGAGCGCTTCGGCGAGCCCACGGTGAAGGACATCCTCAAGGAACTGGAAAAGCCCGGCCGCGACCCCCGCCCAGAATTCAAGACAGCCACCTTCAAGGAAGGGGTGGAGACCTTGAAAGACCTCCAGCCCGGTATGGTGCTGGAAGGGGTGGTGACCAACGTCACAAATTTCGGTGCCTTCGTTGATATCGGCGTCCACCAGGACGGGTTGGTTCACATCTCCATGCTGGCCAACCGTTTCGTCAAGGACCCGCACGAGGTGGTCAAGCCCGGCGATCTGGTCAAGGTCAAGGTGCTGGAGGTGGACATCAAGCGCCAGCGCATCGCGCTCACCATGAAGATGGACGTCCAGCCGGCGCCGGCCCGCAAGGACGAGCCCCGGCAGGAGCGCAGCTCCCGCCGGGACGAACATCGCCGGGACGAGCGCAGCCGTCCGGCGCCGGCTGCTTCGCCTGCCGCCGACGGCGCCCTGGCGGCGGCCTTCGCCAAGGCTATGAAGAAGACCTGATTCGGGCTATTTTTCCTCCATGAAAGTCCTTCCCCTTCTCCTGCTTGGCCTCCTCCTGCCCTCCCTGGCCTTGGCGCTGCCGGCGACCACTGGGGTGAGCAATCCCACTATCGTGGTCGGCATCATCGCTACTCTGAGCGGGCCGGAAGCGGTGGCCGGGCAGGATACCGTCGACGGCTTTACCACCGCCATGCGCCATCTTGGCGGCCGCTTCGCCAACCAGGAAGTGCGGGTGGTGGTTCAGGATGACAAGGGCTCGCCCGATGCCGCCCAACAAGCGGTCAAGCGCATGCTGGAGCGGGAAAAGGTCGATTTCGTGCTGGTGGCGGTATCGCAGGCGGCGATGGCGGCCATCCACAAGCCACTGATCGAGTCCCGTGCCTTCATCCTCAATCTTGACGCGGCGCCGGCCTCCTTGGCGGGAATGGACTGCTCGCCCTGGCTGTTCGAGGTGGGAACGCCACCCGACGCGGTGATGGACGGGGTGGGGACCTATCTCACCGGCGAGAAGATGCGACGCATCGCGGTGATCGGTCCCGACAGTCCGGTCACCGATGCGGCGGTGACCCTGCTTCGCCGCAGCTGGGCCGGTGAGGTGTCTGCGGTGATCCGGCCCCGGCACGGCGCCATGACCTATGCGGCCGAGTTGGCCAAGCTGCGCCAACTGGCCCCCGATGCGGTGCTTAGCCTGCTGACCGGCGGCATGGCGGTGGCCTTCGTGCGCGACTTCGGGGCCTCGGGCCTCAAATCCGATCTGCCCATGATCGGGCTGTGGCCGGCTTTCGAGCGGCCGCAGCTTTCGGCCATGACCGATCCGGCGTTGGACATCCTGAATGTGGGGCCATGGAGTCCAGATCTCGATACGCCACTCAACAAGCGGCTCAATACGGATTTCGAACTTGAATATGGGCGTCCGGTTACCTCATGGGTGGCACAGGGCTATGACGCGGGGTTGCTGCTGGACGCCGCCATGAAGGCCACCGGCGGCCGGACCAGCGACCGCGACGCGGTGCGCAACGCCCTGCGCCGGGCCGAATTCACCTCGGTTCGCGGTGCCTTTCGCTTCGACACCAATCACGTGCCATCGATCAATGTCTATCTGCGCCGGGTCACGCGCGACGGCAAGGGCCGCATGTCCGAGGAAGTACGCTCGGTGCTGCTTAAGGATTGGCACGGGCGCGATGCACAGGTCTGTCCCATGCGCTGGGTGGAGGAGCCGGCCCCCGGCGCCAGACCGGGCCAGCCGGGGGCTGCTGCCAAGCCGGGGATGCCGGCCAAGCCCGGCGCTCCGGGGAACGCAGCGAAGCCACCGGTCGGCCTTAAAAAGCCCCAGTGAATCCCCACCGCTCCAGCCAGGCCTGAAGCATCAGGGCATGCCAGATTTCGTTCTGCCAGTTCTTGGCCCCCGAGCGATGCTCGCGCCAGCACTGGCTGACCAGTCCGGCATTGAGCAATCCCTGGTGCCGGAGACGGTCCTCGGACAGCAGGTCGTCGGCCCAGCTCCCCAGTTTGCCCTTGAGCCAGCGCCCAACCGGCACCTCGAACCCCATCTTGGGCCGATCCACCAGGGCGCGAGGCACATGGCGGTAGAGCACACTGCGCAGCAGGGCCTTGCCGCCACCGTTATCGACCTTGTAGGCCGTGGGCAGGCTCCAGGCGAACTCGGCCAGTTCCAGGGCCAGGAAGGGCAGGCGCGCCTCCAGTGAAGCCGCCATGGTAGCGCGGTCCGTTTTGACGCAGAGATCGTCGGGCAGATAACCCCGGGCATCGAGCACCATGGTGGCCAGGGCGGGATCATTCACCGGCGGCGAGGGGCTGTTGAACAGGGTGGTGGGAGTGGTGGCCCCCGGAACCAGCGGAGGCATGCCGCGCCAGCGGGAATAATGTAGACCCAGAAGGGCCGGCAGGCTATCGGCTTCCCAGGCTTCCGCGGCCCGAGCCATGCGGAATCCGGGATGGCTGCGGCGTTTGCGATAGCGGGCCATCAGTCCCGCCATGCCTTCGGCCGGACCGGCCAGGGCGCGACTTGCGGCGGCCAGCCCCCGGCGCACCGGTCGGGGAATTGCCTGCAGCCGGGCCCAGTCGGCGGGGATGGACCGGTAGATGCCATACCCGCCGAACAGTTCGTCCGCACCATCTCCCGACAGGGCCACGGTGACCTCGCGCCGGGTGACGCGGGCGAGCAGGGCGGTGGGCAGGGCCGCCATGTCGGCGAAGGGTTCGTCATAAAGCTGGGGCAGGTCGGTTACCAGCGCTTGGGCCTCGGCGTCGGAAAAACGGATTTCGGTGTGGCGGGTCCCCAGGGCTTCGGCCACGGCGCGGGCATGAGGGCTTTCATCCAGCGAGGACTGGTCGAAGCCGATGGTGAAGGAATGCACCGGTTCCGATGACATCTGGCACATCAGCGCGGCGGTGATGGAGGAATCGACGCCGCCGGACAGGAACAGCCCCACCGGCACGTCGGCCTGCATGCGCAGCCCTACCGATTGCCGCAGCAGGTCATCCAGCCGGTCCTCGGCTTCGGCCCGGCTGCCGGTGAAACGGCCTTCCTGTTCGGCGGCACATTGGGCCGCCGACCAATAACGGGTGATTGCGGTCTTGCCTCCGGCGGCGCTGAGCAGGGTGCCGGGCTCCAGTTTGCGGGCAGCGGCGAAGATGGTGTGCGGTGCCGGAATCCAGCCGAGCCGCATATAAAGGCCCATGGCATCGTGATCCAGGCTGCGATCCCAGGCGGGATGGGCTTCCAACGCCTTCAGCTCCGAGCCCCAGATCAGCCGGCCACCGATCTCAGCCCAATACAGCGGCTTCTCGCCGAAGCGGTCGCGTCCGAGAGTGAGCCGCCGCTCGGCCCGGTCCCACAGGGCGAAGGCGAACATCCCGTCGAAGGCGGCGATCGCCCGCTCCAGTCCCCAGTTGGAGATAGCTTCCAGCAGGACTTCCGTGTCGGAATGGCCACGCCAAGCGATGCCGTCGCCCAAGCGGGCACGCAGGGCGGCGTGGTTGTATATCTCGCCATTGAAGCTGATCACCCAGCGTCCGTCATGGGAGGCCATGGGCTGGTGACCCTGGGGCGACAGGTCCAGGATGGCCAGCCGGCGAAAGGCCAGGGCCACGCCGGCCTCGTCATCCACCCAGACACCGTCGTCGTCGGGTCCGCGATGGACCAGGGTGGCCGCCATGGCGCGCACGATGCCGGCGCGGTCGGGGGTGGGCAAGGTCAGGTCGAGAAAGCCGGCGAAGCCGCACATAGGTGGGAAACCCCAATGACTTGGCGCGGAGGAAAGTAGCCGGCCGGAGACGGCGGAGCTAGTTCTTTCGCAACACCACCACCAGCCCGGGGACGTCGGCGCCGGCCTCCTTGCGGGTGGCGGCTTCTTCCATCAGCGCGACGGTGAAGCCGCCGTGTTCGCCCCGCTCCCGCACATAGGCGGCGGCGTGGGCATAGCGGCTTTTGGGACCCAGCAGGTAGGAGGCGCAGTCCTCGGCCTTCTCCACGGTGAAAGCGAAGAGTCCGGTGGCGTGGAGGGCGGCGGCGGCGGCGGCCATCACCGGTCCCAGATCACCGAAATAAACCAGGACGTCGGCGGCGACGATCAGATCATAGCTTAGGGGGCGGAGGGTGAGAGAGGCGACCAGTTCTCCTTCGTCCAACTGGTCGTAGAGGCCTCGGCCCCGTGCCTGCTCCACCATGGCCGGCGACAGGTCGATGCCGTCGAGGCGGGCGGCGAGCGGGCGAAGGATCGGGGCGGCCAAACCGGTGCCGCAGCCGGCATCGAGCACGGTGAGCCCTTCACGCCGGTCGAGGCTACGGTTCAGGGCATCGGCCAGCAGCGCCGGGGCACGGTAATCAAGCTTCTCCACCAGTGCGGCATCGAAATGGCCGGCATAATCGTCGAACAGCTGGCGGACATAGGCATCGGGCGCTCGCTCCGGCATCGGGGCGGCGCCAAGCAGGGCCAGGCACAGGGCCGCGCCGTGGCGGTCGGCCGGGTCCAGTTCGAGGCAGCGGCGATAGTGCAGGGCGGCGCGGTCGAATTCCCCCAGCAGACGGGTGGCTTCGGCCAGGCACCAATGGGCCTGGGGCGATTGGGGATCGGCCGATATGGCGCGTTCAAAGGCCGCCGCGCCGCCTTCCGGCATACCCTGGCGCTGGCGAACCAGACCCAGCTCCAGCCAGCCCGCCGAGTCCTTGGGCGCCAGTTTGGTGGCTCGCCGGGCGTGCTTGCAGGCGTCATCGAGGTGGCCGAGCTCGCGCAGGGCGCCGGCCAGTGCGGCGCGGCTGGGGCCGTGGTCGCGGCGTAACTCCACCGCGCCGGAAAGAATGGTCGCCGCCCGCTCATGATTGCCCAGTGCCCGCAGTACGACACCGTAATTGTGAAGCGCCGCCGCCCAGTCCGGGCGCTGCTCCAGGGCGCGCTCCAGGCACAGGGCCGCCTCGGCGTCTTCTCCCTTCTGATGCAGCAGCGCCCCCAAGGTGCACAGGGCCTCGGCGTGGCGGGGGTCGGTGGACAACGCCCGCCGACACAAGCTTACGGCTTCGTCCAGTTTGCCGGAGCGGCCGAGCAAGTCGCTGAGCCGGGCATTGGCCTCGGCGTGATCGGGCTCGGCAGCGAGCACGGCACGGTATTGCAGGATGGCGGCATTGAGGCTGTCCTGGGCCTCCAGGGCACGGCCCAGAGCCAGACGTGGCACTGCCTGTGACGGGTCGGCGGCGACGGCGCGCGACAGGTGCTCGGCCGCTTTGCGCGCTTGGCCCTGTTTCAGCGCGATGAGTCCCAGCAGATAATGGGCCCCGCCGAAATCCGGGCGCACATCGGCGATCCGCCGGGCCAGACGCCGGGCTTCCGAGGTATTGCCGTCTTCCCAGGTCTTCATGGCATGGGCGAAGGCCTCGCCCAGGTTTAGAGGCTTGGAATCTTTCATGACGTCTCCTGTTGGGGACATAGCATACCGGACTCGGCCGGGGCAACGCATGAAAGCAGCGCGCGAAATGGAGGTTAGGAAGTACGCCTTGCAAAAAGAAACTGTATTAGTTACATATATTCCATGCCCAGGAATTGCCGTTTCGCAGTTGCTATCCATATCGCCGCCCTGTTGGCTATTCAGGGCGAGGTGTCATGCACCTCGGAATGGATCGCCGGATCGGTCAACACCAATCCCGTGGTGGTGCGCCGCCTGTTGTCGGCGCTGGCCAAGGCCGGATTGGTGGCATCCACTCGGGGGGTCAACGGTGGTTCGACCCTGGCGCGGCCCCCGTCTGGGATTACTCTGCTCGATATTCACCGGGCGGTGGCCGAGGACGAATCGCCGGCCTTGCATAATCAGCCGCCCAATCCCGCCTGTCTGGTCGGGCGCAATATCCAGTCGGTGCTGGTCCGGGTGATGGGCCGCGCCGAGGCGGCCAGGGAGGCGGTGCTGGCCACCACCAGCCTCGCCGACGTGGTCGGAGCCCTGAGAGCCGAAGCAGGTTGAGGCCTCGATTTTCGCGCCTAAACATAACGGTAATGGTTTCATTTACAAGGAGATCGTCATGTCGTCTATCGCCATCGTCTATCATTCCGGTTATGGCCACACCAAGGTTCTGGCCGAAGCCGTCGCTGCCGGCGCCGCCGAGGTGGCGGGCACCCAGATACATCTGGTCACGGTCGAGGAGGCCGAGGCCAAGGCCGATCTGCTGAACGCGGCCGATGCCATCGTGTTCGGCTCGCCGACCTATATGGGCGCGGTTTCGGCCAAGTTCAAAGAGTTCATGGAGTGGTCGAGCAAGACTTGGTATGGCCGGGGCTGGAGCGACAAGATTGCGGCCGGCTTCACCAATTCCGCCAGCCAGAGTGGCGACAAGCTGAACGTCCTGATCCAGCTGGCGGTGTTCGCGGCCCAGCACGGCATGGTCTGGGTCGGCCTCGACCTGCTGCCCGGCAACAACAGCTCCAAGGGCAGTCTCGAAGACCTCAATCGCCTCGGCAGTTTCCTCGGCGCCATGGCCCAGAGCAATGCCGACCAGGGACCGGAAGGCGTCACCGAGGCCGACAAGAAGACCGCCGCCCATCTGGGCAAGCGAGTGGCCGAAGCGACGGCGCG
>Ga0265313_10001467_pt1 | contig 21998 bp, 13 predicted proteins | sample 4123metaG_FD_203122 | JGI IMG/M metagenome (GOLD analysis project Ga0265313, IMG submission 203122) | Rhizosphere microbial communities from Carex aquatilis grown in University of Washington, Seatle, WA, United States - 4-1-23 metaG | ecosystem: Host-associated > Plants > Roots > Rhizosphere >...
CGAGAGGCAAGCGCCGGCCGCCCATTCGCAGGCATGGCGTCGCTATTCCAGCGTCACGTGGGCGGAAACGATGACCTTCTTCCAGCGTTCGACTTCGTCGCGGAAATAGGCGGCGGTTGCTTGCGGCGTGCCGCCGGCCGGTTCGGCCGACAGTGTGGCAAAACGCGCCTGAACCTTTGGATCGTGGAGTGCCTCGTTTACGCCGGCATTGATCTTGTCGACGATCGCCGAGGGCGTTTTGGGCGGAGCGGCGAGCGCAAACCACGTCACGGAAGCAAAGCCCGGAAGCGTTTCCGCGATGGTCGGCACGTTCGGCAGCGATTTGATGCGCTCGGGCGCCGCGACCGCAATGAGCTTCAGCTTGCCCGCCTTCACGAACTGCATGGATACGCCGAGATTGTCGAACATCGTATCGACGCTGCCGGAAACCAGATCGTTAAGCGCCGGCGCCGAGCCGCGATACGGTACGTTCTGCAATTTGACGTTCGCCATCAGCTGAAATAGCTCGGACGTCAGGTGCGAGGTGGTGCCGTTACCCTGGGTCGCAGTGGTGACCTTGCCGGAATTCGCCTTCGCGTAGGCGATGAAATCTTTGACGGTATCAGCCTTGATCTTGGCGGGGTTGACCACGAGCGCGTTTGACACGCGGCCGAGCACGACGATCGGCACGAATTGCAGCGGGTCGAAGTCAAGGTGCGGGTAGAGATTCTGGTTGATCACCAGCGGCGGCGGCGGCGCCGATAGCAGGGTGTAACCGTCTGGATCAGCTTTGGCGACGACCTCGGCACCGACATTGCCCCCGGCGCCAGCGCGGTTCTCGATGATCACTGACTGGCCCCACTTGCGCGACAACCAGTCGGCGACGATGCGCGGCATCACGTCGGCGGTGCCGCCGGCCGGGAACGGCACCACGATCTTGACGACATGGCTGGGATAATTCTGCGCGCGCGCGGCTGGTGCTGCGAGCGCCAGTCCGCCGGCCAGCGCCAGCGTGACGGCCAATTGAACGGTGTCTCGAAGCAGGGGGAAGCGCATGAGTCCTCATTATATCGTGGTCGCGGGCAGCGAGCAGCGCGCGGCTTGATCGGCTCGCGAAACGCTTCGGGCTGGATCGTCGCAAGCTTAGCCAGTGGGCACTTCTCCGGCAATGGAACTGCCGCCAAGATGCGGTAACGCGCCGCGGCAAATTCGCTGATCAGGCGATGGACCAGGGGCAAAGCTCGCGCTGGGGCTTTTGCCCACGGAACGGTGGGTCGGCGGGCATCAGCGAGCGTTCCGCTCAAATTCGGCCGGCGAACCGGCCCAATAGCTTGGCCAGCCTCTCAACGGTGCCGGAAAAGGGACCTACGTCGTTGAATTAGCGAAGGTTTACGTAACGGCTTCTTAAGCGGCGGGCAGCTACAAGACGCATGGTGCGGTCCGGCCAGCGGTGTATTGATGACAATAGATGGGTCATCCATCGTACGGCTGCGGGAATACCTGCAAGCCCTGTCGCCGGCAGCCCGAGCGATGCTGGTCGCGGAGCTCGAGCTGTCCCTGTTGCGTGACGAGGACATTGCCGGCAGCGAACTGGTACTCCAGGAGCTGCGGCAGATGATCCGGGGCGGCGCGCAGCCGGTGCCGCGGATCGGCGATGCCGCACGCCGCTTCTTCATGCCGTTGGAGCCGTTTCTGACCGACGGTCCTGCGGATCATAAGCGCCCGGGTAGGATCGCCCGCATTTCGATCGAGCCGATTTGGCAGTGGATCTGCCGCGATCTGATGTCCGCGGAGGCAAACGCCTTCAGCGACGACATCAATCGCGCTCTGCTTGCAGGTGACGGCGTCAAAGTCGAACAAATGACTCGTGCACTGCATGACCGTGCGATCCAGCACATGAACGCCGCAGTCGCGGCATTGCAGTCGGACGAAAAAGCCCGCCGGCGTTTTTCCGTGCAGGTTGGTTCGCCGCGGGCCGTCGAGGATGTAACGACGATCGCGCGCATCCTTGCGCTCCGCGACGTGCTCGGCGATGTGGCGCGGCGGCTGCCCGACCAGTTCCGGATGTTCGAAATCGAGCACGCCCACCAGGTGAAAGCCTTGTTCGACAGCATCTCGGCCGAGAGATCTTCCGCATCCGCGCCGTCGCAACGCTCCGACATCGTGCTCTATGGCTTAATTATCGCCTCAAACCGAATGGCCGCGCCGTGGCAGTTGCTTCGTCTTGCCACATACGCGGCCGAAACCGATGAAACAGCCAAGATTGCCGCGACACCCTACGCAGTGGCCGTCAAGATCGTGCTCAGTGACATGGAATTTGCGGTGAGCGAATTGCGGTCAGAACTGAAGCTTGGCCGGCCGGTCGGCGCGCTGCTCAAGACCATCCATGATGGGGCGCGCGGCATGCGCACCGAAATGGATCTTTCCGCCGATTCTCCGTGGAGCCGGCGATTGGCTTCGATCCGAGGCGCGGTTGCAAATATGCTGACGGCCGAGATCGAGACGACCCCGGGCCGGGTCCGCCGCTTGCTGCGCCCGCGTCCTGCCAAAGAGATCGTGGCAGGCTCGCTGGTCGATGCTATCGACGTTCACGAAGTCGAGACCCGAGTGGAACTGCTCTGTGCGTGCCGGCACTATGCTGGCGAGCTCGCGGTCAGCGAAGTAACGCTGCGGACCTATTCCGAGATCGCCCAATATCTGGAAACCGGGACCAGAATTCTGCTCGATGCGCTGCGTCATGCCGGTGAGGGCGAGCGGCCGTTTCGCCACTCGCAACTCGATGCCGCAGTGCGCTTTTGCCGAACGGTGTTCGGTCCTGACTATGCCGCGCTAGTAGCCAAAGCCGTCGATGTGGCGCTGCAGGGCGGTCCGGCCGATCGTCGGGCCGCCCGGGCGTGAGTCGCGCCACCGCAACGCCGCGTCCGGCGATTGGCGGCCTGCTGCAGTGCGTAATTGCCGCGCCGACGTTCCCATTGCGGTCGTATTCGCGCCGTGATGTAACCACGCGGCGCCGCCGCGACCCGCGGTTGGGGTAGCCGCTGCTACCCAGCGAGCCCGACGGACCTTGGCGGGCCCCGAACGGATGACGACATAGTCCCAGATGCTCTGGATCATTTTCGCATTGATGAGCGCTGCGGCCGTCGTCGCCGTTCTATGGCCTCTGACACGCAAGCCGCGTGGCGCGGGACAGGTCGGCGGCGATGTCCTGGTCTATCAGGATCAGTTGGCCGAAATTGCCCGTGACCGGGTGGCCGGCTTGGTAGGCGAGTCCGAAGCTGAAGCGGCGCGAATCGAAGTTTCCCGCCGGCTCCTGGCCGCTGCGGATGCGCAGCCGGCACCGCCTCCGCCCCAGCCACTGTGGCACCGGCGCGTCGCGGCGGTCATCGCCTTGGTCGTCCTGTTGTTCCTCCCGGTCGCGCTCTATGCCACGCTCGGGTCGCCGAACATTCCCGGCCAGCCGGCCTTTGCGCGGACACAGGTGCCGCCGGACCATCAGTCGATCGCTGGGCTCATAGGCCAGGTCGAGGAGCACCTTGCGAAGAACCCCAATGACGGCGCCGGCTGGCAGGTCATCGCGCCGATATATATGCGGCTCGGCCGTTATGACGACGCGGTGATGGCGTTGCGCAAGTCGCTTGCACTCAATGGCGAAAGCGCAACGCGCGATTCCGATCTTGGCGAGGCGCTCGCCGCCGCCGCCAATGGTGTTGTGACGGATGAGGCCAAGAAGCTTTTCGTCCGCGCAGTAGCGCTCGATGCCAAGGACTCGAAGGCCCGTTATTTCCTCGGCCTCGCCGACGAGCAGGACGGTAACCGCGAAGCGGCTGCGGAGAAATGGCGCTCCTTGCTAAAGGACGCGCCGCCGAACGCGCCCTGGGTTGGTTTCGTGCGTCAGGCGCTCGCTCGAGTCACCGGCCAGCCGGTTCCGGCTCCAACGGCGGAATCCGGGCCGACCGCAGAGCAAATGGCGTCCGTCGAAGGCATGCCCGCGGCGCAGCGTGAGCAAATGGTGCGCGGCATGGTGACCAAGCTAGCCGACCGTCTGCACGCTGACGGCAGCGATGTCGAAGGCTGGCTGCGGCTTGTTCGCGCCTATGTGGTGCTCGGCGATCAGCAGAAAGCCAAAGGCGCTGTCGCGGACGCCAGGCGCGCACTCGGTCAGCACCCCGAACAGCTCAAGCGCGTCGACGACCTTGCCAAGACTCTCGGACTCCAAAGCTGATAACGCATGACACGCCGGACACCTCGCCGATGACCCGCAAGCAGCGACGCCTGGTTCTGATCGGCAGCGCGCTTGGCGTGCTGGCGGTGGCGGTTGCCCTGATGCTCAACGCATTCCGCGGCTCGATCGCTTTTTTCGCTTCGCCGAGCGATGTGGTGGCCAAGCACATCGGTCCGGGCACGCGGATACGCCTTGGTGGCCTGGTCAAGACCGGTAGTCTTGTGCGTACTGATGGCCTGCGGGTCAGTTTCGAAGTGACCGATGGTAAGAGCGAGATCCCGGTCAAGTACGATGGCGTGTTGCCCGACTTGTTCCGAGAAGGGCAGGGGGTGGTGGCCGAAGGCACGCTTGACCCTTCCGGCAGTTTCGACGCTGATACGATCCTCGCCAAACACGACGCGACCTACATGCCTAAGGAGGTCGTCGAGGCCTTGAAGAAATCGGGTCACTGGAAGGACGAGTACGAGGAGCGCGCCTCGTTGCCAAACCCCGGAGTCAGCAAGTGATCCCAGAGCTCGGTCATTATGCCTTGATGCTGGCTCTGGGCGTCGCCCTGATCCAGGGCACCATGCCGATTGTCGGCGCGCGCAGCAATGATCCGCGCCTCATGAACATGGCTGTGCCGGCGGCGCTCGCCCAGTTCGCCCTCGTGGCGATCTCCTTCCTGGCGCTGGCCGAATGCTACGTGACGTCCGACTTCTCGGTGTTCAACGTTTACGAGAACTCGAACACCACGATGCCGCTGATTTACCGCCTCACCAGCGTCTGGGGAAACCACGAAGGTTCCATGATGCTGTGGGTTTCCATCCTGGTGTTCTTCGGGGCGCTCGTGGCGGTGTTCGGAACCAACCTGCCGACGGCGTTGAAGGCCAACGCGCTCGGCGTGCAAGCCTGGATCGCGGCCGCATTCGAGCTGTTCATTCTCACCACCTCGAACCCGTTTCTGCGCATCCCCAGTGCGCCGTTCGAGGGCCGCGACCTCAATCCAATTCTGCAAGACCCCGGTCTCGCGTTCCACCCGCCGATGCTCTACCTCGGCTATGTCGGCTTCTCGATCACGTTTTCCTTCGCGATCGCCGCCCTGCTGGAGGGCCGGATCGACGCGGCCTGGGCGCGCTGGGTACGGCCTTGGGTACTCGTTGCCTGGATGTGCCTGACGCTTGGCATCGCCGGCGGATCATACTGGTCCTATTACGAACTGGGCTGGGGCGGCTTCTGGTTCTGGGATCCGGTCGAGAACGCGTCCTTGATGCCGTGGCTCGCCGGCACCGCCTTGCTGCACTCCGCGGTGGTGATGGAAAAGCGCGAAGCGCTCAAAGTCTGGACCGTCCTGCTCGCCATTCTCGCGTTTTCGCTGTCGCTGATGGGAACTTTTCTTGTGCGCTCGGGCGTGCTCACTTCGGTACACGCCTTCGCCACCGATCCGTCGCGCGGCATTTTCATCCTCGGTATCCTGGTCGTTTTCATTGGCGGAGCGCTGTCGTTGTTTGCGTGGCGTGCGCCCCTGCTCAAGCAGGGCGGGCTGTTCGCGCCGATTTCGCGGGAAGGCGCGCTCGTGTTCAACAATCTGTTCCTGGTCACCGCGTGCGCCACGGTGCTGATAGGCACGCTCTATCCGCTGGCGCTGGATGCGCTGACCAAGGAGAAGATTTCAGTAGGGCCTCCCTTCTTTGACGCGACCTTCGGTCCGCTGTTCATTCCGCTGACGATCGCAATGCCGTTCGGACCGCTGATGGGCTGGAAACGTGGCGATCTCGTTGGCGCTGCGCAGCGCCTGTTGGCGGCGGCGGTGCTCGCCGCTGTCGCGATGGCGGCGGCGTTTGCCGCGGTCCGAGGTGGGCCGGTGCTGGCGCCGTTCGGCGTCGGCATCGCCGTCTTTGTCATGGCCGGCGCGGTGACGGACATCGTCGAACGCACGATGGTTTTGCGCCTGCCGCCCCGCGCGTCGCTGTCGCGCGCGATCGGCCTGCCGCGCTCTGCCTGGGGCACGGCATTTGCGCATTTCGGTATCGGCGTCACGCTGTTGGGCATCGTCAGCGTCACCGCCTGGGGCAGCGAACACCTTGCCGAGGTCAAACAAGGCGGCAGCATCGACATCGCCAAGTACCGTTTGACGTTCGACGGCATCCTCAATCGCAACGGTCCGAACTATCAGGATCTTATCGGTCATTTTACCGTACGCCGCGGTACTGAATTGATCGGCACCATGGAGCCGAGCCGCCGGACCTTCCCCGACCGTAGCATGGCGACGACCGAGGCGGCGCTGATGTCGCGCGGTGTCAGCCAGCTGTATCTGTCGATCGGCGATCCAAACAAGGACGGCAGCCTGCCGGTGCGACTCTATTTCAAGCCGTATGTCCTCTTGATCTGGCTTGGTGCGCTGTTCATGTTCTTCGGTGGAGCGTTGTCATTATCGGATCGGCGATTGCGCATTGGCGCGCCGCGCCCCGCCCAGGCCAGATCGGCGAAGCCCGCGCTGCAGCCGGCTGAGTGAATACGATGAAAATCCTGCACGCGCTGTTGCTGCTCGCCGCGCTCATCGTTTCATCGCAGGCTTGGGCTGTTGAACCCGACGAGATGCTGTCGAACCCAGCCTTGGAGGCGCGGGCCCGCGCCATCTCCAAGCAGCTGCGCTGTATGGTCTGCCAGAACGAATCGATCGACGAGTCACAGGCCCCGCTGGCGCGCGATCTGCGGGTGCTTGTGCGCCAGCGCATCATGGCGGGCGACAGCGACACGCAAATCATCAATTTCCTCGTTTCGCGGTATGGCGAGTTCATCCTGCTCAAACCGCCGCTATCGTGGCATACGCTCGCCTTGTGGGGCGCGCCCCCCGCGTTGCTCATCCTTGGCATTCTGATGATCGTGGTGGTCGAGCGGCGACGCGCTACCGGCCAGCCGACGCTCGGGGCCGCCGCTCGCCTCAGCGCGGCTGAGGAAGCCAGATTGTCGGAAATCCTCCACACGGATGCCGCCCCCTGAGCCTTCGGCAGACCGCTTCCGTGCGGCACAAGCGCGCGCCGGGATGCCTGCAATCCCATTGATAGCGCTTGGGAATTGCTCCCATTTGAAGATTACAAAATTTTAATGTCACCGACAGAAGCCGGTAATGCGGGCTGGGTCATGGTGGCATTCAAGCCCGAAACAACTGGCGGCACCTCACGCCCGGTGCGCCGCACCTAGAGACAAGGAACGCACGTAATGAACGGTAACGGTTCACTGCTGCGCCGCAGCCTTTCGGCGCGGCGTCTCGCGCTGTTGGCGACCACAGTCGCCGGTCTCGGCGCTGCGGCGATCGTCGTGGCGCCGAACTGGGATTCGTTCGGCGCGACTGCGCGTGCGCAAAATCTGAGCGAGAAGGCGCAGCAGATTACCCAGAAGCCAGTGGGCTTCGCCGACATCGTCGAGAAAGTGAAACCGGCGGTGATTTCAGTGCGGGTGAAGATGGAACGCCCGGCAGCGTCGCATTCCGACGACGAGCAGCAAATCCCGTTCCCACCCGGCTCGCCGTTCGAGCGCTTCTTCAAACGTTTCGGCGCGCCGAACGCGCCGAGCGGCCCTGAGGTGATCACTGGCCAGGGCTCCGGTTTCTTCATCTCTGCCGACGGTTACGCGGTGACCAACAACCACGTCGTGGAGCACGCCGAAAGCGTGAAGGTCACGACTGACGACGGCAAGAGCTATACTGCGAAGGTCATAGGCACCGATCCGCGCACCGACCTGGCGCTGATCAAGATCGAAGGCGGGGGCAGCTTTCCCTACGTGAAACTCGCCGACTCGACCCCGCGCGTCGGTGATTGGGTTCTGGCGGTCGGCAATCCGTTCGGGCTCGGCGGCACGGTGACCGCGGGTATTGTCTCCGCCCGCGGCCGGGACATTGGCGCTGGCCCCTACGACGATTTCATCCAGATCGATGCGCCGGTGAACAAGGGCAATTCCGGCGGTCCCACCTTCGACGTCGACGGCAACGTGATCGGCGTCAATACCGCGATCTATTCGCCGTCGGGCGGCTCTGTCGGCATCGCATTCGCCATTCCGTCCAGCACCGTCAAGAACGTGGTCGGCCAGTTGCGCGATAAGGGCGTCGTTACCCGCGGGTGGATCGGCGTGCAGATCCAGCCGGTAACGCCCGACATTGCCGACAGCATGGGCCTGAAGAAGGCCGCCGGTGCTCTTGTCGCCGAGCCGCAGGCCGGCAGCCCGGCGGTCAAAGCCGGTATCAAGAGCGGTGACGTCATTACGGCAGTCAATGGAACGCCGGTTCGCGACGCGCGCCAGCTGGCGCGGCGGATTGGAACCATGGCGCCGGGGGCCAGTATTACGATCGATCTGATCCGCGATGGCCAGCAAAAGACGGTCACGCTGACGCTTGGCGTTTTGCCGAACGAGAAAGAGGCCAAGAACGAGCCGGCACATCCCAGCAAAAGCGCGGACATCGACGTACCGAAGCTGGGTTTTAAGCTCGCGCCGGCCGACTCGGTCTCCGGGGTAAACGCCAAGGGCGTGGTGGTGACCTCGATTTCTCAGGGCGGCGTGGCGGCCGATCACGGTCTGCGGGTCGGTGACGTCATTCTGGATGTTGGCGGCAAGCCGGTTGCAACACCGGACGAGTTCAACAGAACGCTTTCCGATGCGCGTAAGGATGGGAAGCATACGGTGCTATTCCGGGTGAAGTCGGGCGCGGACACAAAATTTGTGGCTCTGCCGCTCGGCAACGCCTGAGCAATGGGGCGATCCGCCGGCATTTGTCGCCCCCGCTGGCGGGCGTACCCTGGGGGACGGACCGTAAGGTCCGTCCCCGCTTATACCAGCTCTGCCTACCGGCATCCGTCGCCCCCGCCGGGGTAGAGTCGGTAGAGGGGGTGGCAGCCGACGGCTGCCGCCCCCTCATCGTTTCAGCCGCTCGCCGCGCGATTTTGGGCGCATATATTAGCGAGCGTCATTGTTGAGAGAGCCTTCCAGGACGATATGATGAGACGGAAAAGCCGCCCCTGAGCCTGTTCGCTTCGCGGCTTGCTCATTTTGGCTGTTTTGAACGCGGCATCGGACCCATGCGCCTTCTGATTATCGAGGACGATCGCGACGCCACCGACTATTTGGTCAAGGCGTTTCGCGAAGTCGGACACGTCGCCGATCACGCCGCCGACGGCGAGGAGGGCCAGGCGCTCGCGCTCGACGGCCAATACGAAGTCCTGATCGTCGATCGCATGCTGCCGAAGCGCGACGGGCTCTCCATCATCTCGGCGCTGCGCGAAAATTCGATAGAAACGCCGGTGCTCATCCTATCGGCGCTCGGCCAGGTCGACGATCGAGTGAAAGGATTGCGCAGTGGTGGCGACGATTATCTCGCCAAGCCCTACGCATTTTCCGAACTGCTGGCGCGCGTCGAGGCGCTGGCGCGGCGGCGCGGCAGCCGCGGCGAGGAGACGGTATACCGTGTCGCCGACCTCGAACTCAATCGGCTGTCGCACGAAGTCAATCGCGCCGGGCAGGAGCTGCAGTTGCAGCCGCGCGAATTCCGCTTGCTCGAATACCTGATGCGGCACGCCGGACAGGTCGTGACCCGCACGATGCTTTTGGAGAACGTCTGGGATTACCATTTCGACCCGCAGACCAACGTCATTGACGTGCACATTTCGCGGCTGCGCTCCAAGATCGACAAGGGCTTTACGCCGCCGCTTCTGCATACTGTACGTGGCGCAGGCTACATGATCCGCGACGGCGCGCGTTGATCGGACGGCGCATTTAGGTTTTTTCAGATTTGAGGATAAAATGCCTTTGCTGGTCCCGGCGGCCGGTCAGGATTGGAGACGGCCATGACGTCAGGCAACGCGGCGCCGTTTATCGCGGCTCGTGATTTTTTGCTGCGCCATCGCGAAGATTACGCCAAAGCCTATGCCGAGTTTCAGTGGCCGAAGCTCGACCGCTTCAACTGGGCGCTCGACTATTTCGATGTTATGGCGCGTGGCAATGCGCAACCGGCGCTGTGGCTGGTCGATGAAGACGTCGGCGAGACCAAGCTGTCATTCGCCCAACTCAGTGAGCGTTCCGATCGCGTAGCCAACGCGCTGCGCCGGCTCGGCGTCAAGCGCGGCGACCGCATCCTCGTGATGCTCGGTAACGTCGTGCCGCTGTGGGAGACCATGCTGGCGGCGATGAAGCTCGGGGCGGTCATCGTTCCGGCAACCACGCTGTTGACGCGCAACGATCTCGCCGATCGCTTTGCCCGCGGCCGCGTCAAGCACGTCATCGCCGGGGCGGACGCCGGCGCGAAGTTTGCCGACTTGCCCGGCGATTACACGCGTATCGCGGTCGGTACGCCGCCGCCGGGCTGGACAGCGTACGAGGAGTGTTACGCGGCGCCTGCGGCCTTTACGCCGGACGGCGATACGCACGCCGGCGATCCGATGCTGCTTTATTTCACATCCGGGACGACAGCGACGCCGAAGCTCGTCCTGCACAGTCACCAGAGCTATCCGGTAGGACATCTGTCGACGATGTATTGGATAGGTTTGCGTCCCGGCGACGTGCATTTGAATATCTCGTCGCCGGGCTGGGCCAAGCACGCATGGAGCTGCTTCTTTTCGCCGTGGACCGCGGAGGCGACGATTTTCATCGTCAACCAGCGCCGCTTCAATGCGCGCGGCCTGCTCGACACCATTGCGCGTTGCCGTGTCACCACGTTCTGTGCGCCGCCGACGGTGTGGCGAATGTTGATCCAGGAGGATCTTGCCGCCTGGAAAATGTCGATCAAGGAGCTGGTCGGCGCCGGCGAACCGCTCAATCCCGAAGTCATCGAGCAGGTGCAGAAAGCCTGGGGGCTGACCATTCGCGATGGCTATGGTCAGACGGAAACGACGGCGCTGATCGGCAACACGCCGGGGCAGATGGTCAAACCCGGTTCGATGGGGCGGCCGTTGCCGGGATTTCGCGTGGCGCTGCTCGATGCGGACGGCACACCGCAGGAGGAAGGCGAGATTTGCCTGACGCTTGAGCCGCGGCCAATCGGACTGATGCAGGGCTATCAGTCTGACGGCGGCAACGTCGCGCCTATCGATAACGCGGAGTACCGCACCGGCGATGTCGCCATGGTCGATGACGACGGTTATCTGACTTATGTGGGCCGCGCGGACGACGTTTTTAAATCGTCCGACTACCGCATCAGCCCGTTCGAACTTGAGAGCGTGCTGATCGAGCATCCGGCCGTCGCCGAGGCGGCGGTCGTGCCATCGCCCGATCCGATCCGGCTGGCCGTGCCGAAGGCGTTTTTGGTGCTCGCCGCCGGGCACGCGCCGGATCGCGCAACGGCGCTTTCGATCTTTAAGCACTGCCGCGCCGCGCTGGCGCCGTTCAAGCGCATCCGACGGCTCGAATTCGCCGACCTGCCCAAAACCATCTCCGGAAAAATCCGCCGCGTCGAGCTGCGGCGAGCGGAAGCCGCGAACCGGCAGAACGGTCCAAGGTCGTCGCTCGAATTCCGCGAAGACGATTTCTCCGACGGCGAATTGGGCGCGCAGGCGTGAGAAAGGCGAATCCGTGGCGGCGTTAGGCAAATTGCTGCGGACGACGGCGTTCAAGCTGACGCTGGTCTATCTGTTGGTCTTCATCCTGTTCGCGGCGTCGCTGCTCGGCTATTTCGCGCTCAACACGCGCCGTCTCATCACCGAACAGATCACCGCGACCGTTCAGGGCGAAATCAGGGCGCTCACAGAGCTCTATAACGAAGGCGGGCTGCGGCGCCTGGTGATCGCCGTCGAGCTGCGCTCGCGGCGTCCGGGATCGAGCCTGTACCTCGTGACTACGCCGAACGGGGAGGGGTTGGCCGGAAATGTCGGAGCGCTGCAGCCGGGCGTCCTCGGCCATCCGGGCTGGCTCGAAACGTCCTATCGCCGCCTCGATTCGCCCGAAGGCGCCGACCGCAGCGCCCTGGTCAATGTGGTGCAGCTTGGCGGCTTTCATCTCCTCGTCGGACGCGACCTCGAAGAACGCGAGCGACTCTATGCCATTGTTTCGAACGCCGGTCGTTGGTCGTTCGCTCTGGTGGTGGTGCTTGGACTGGCCGGAGGATTCTTCGTCAGCCGCCGTGTGCTTAGCCGCATCGATGCCATGACAGGCACAGCGCAAGCCATCATGGCCGGGGATTTTGCCGGCAGGCTCCCGGTTGCCGGTACCGGCGACGAGATCGACCGGCTGGCCGACAACGTCAACGCGATGCTGGACCGCATCGTTGCGTTGATGCGCGGTCTCTCGGAGGTTTCCGACAACATTGCCCACGATCTGAAGACGCCGCTGACTCGGCTGCGCAATCGTTGCGAGCAGGCGCTGCGCAGCTCGAACAGCGAGGCCGAATATAGAGCGGCGCTGGAGTCCACGATCGATGAATCCGATGACCTCATCCGTACCTTCGACGCGCTCTTAATGATCGCGCGCGCCGAATCCGGCCATTCGCGTGACAATATGAGCGATTTCGATGCTGCCGAGATCGCCCGCGATGTCGGCGAGCTGTACGAGCCATTGGCGGAGGAGAAGGGCTTGGAGCTAAGGGTCGATGCCGCGGGGACGGCGCCCGTGCGTGGCAATCGTGAGCTGGTCAGCCAGGCGCTGGCCAATCTGATCGACAACGCCATCAAATACGCGGCTGAGGATTCGGCCGGCAAGCTCAACGGCAAGCCGGCGGAGATTCTGGTCAAGGCGGGCAACGAGGGCGAGCGCATCGTTCTGACGGTGGAGGATCACGGGCCAGGTATTCCGGCGGCCGATCGGGGGCGCGTTGTCGAGCGCTTCGTGCGGCTGGAAAAGAGCCGATCCGAACCCGGTTCCGGTCTCGGCCTCAGTCTCGCTTCCGCGGTGGCGCGCCTGCATGGCGGTGAGCTGAAGCTCGAGGATAACGAGCCGGGGCTGCGCAGCATCATCGCGCTGCCGCGCGCGGGACCGGCGGTGTCGGGATGAAGCGGCCGGCGTCCGGCAGAAAGCGCCGAAAATCGCCAAAACTCACCGTCGATGCAGCGGCGTTGATAAGCCGGCTCAATACCGATCATTTTTCGAACAATGGAATCGGACTGCCACAGCTCGCGCCGCACCCATCGGCGCGCGTCTCCGCATGGCTCGTCAGCATCGCTGCGAGCGCGTCCGGAAAAACCCTCGACACGTTCGTTGCGGAAAGTCCCGCGCTGTCCCGGCTCCTGGGCGGCATCGCCGAAGCCGCCCCCTATCTCTGGGACCTGGCGTGCAGCGATGCCGGACGTTTGCTGCGCCTGTTGCGGCACGACCCCGATGAGCAGATGGCCGGGCTATTGGCAAAGGCGCGCCGCGGCGGCACGAGCGCGCGCACCGCAGCCGCCCTGATGCGCACACTACGTCAGGTCAAAGCCGAGGCTGCCCTCTTGATAGCGCTCGCCGACATTGGCGCGGTGTGGCCGGTCCAACGCGTGACGCGCGCGCTGACCGATCTGGCCGACACGGCGCTGGGGGCGGCGGTCCGTTATCTCCTGCGCGACGCGGCCGGAAAGGGCAGGCTCGAGCCGGCCGATCCGCGCCATCCCGAAACGGGGTCGGGCTACATGGTGCTTGCCATGGGCAAAATGGGGGCGTTCGAGCTCAACTATTCGAGCGACATCGACCTGATGGTGTTCTTCGATCCGCAAGCCTTGGCGCTGGCGCCGGAAACCGAATCGGCCCCGTTTTACGTCCGCCTGACGCGCGAACTGGTGAAGCTGATACAGGAGCGCACCGCGGACGGTTACGTCTTCCGCGTCGATCTGCGTCTGCGCCCCGATCCGTCGTCGACCCAGATCGCGATATCGACGCCAGCGGCGCTCGATTATTACGAAAGCCGCGGACAGAACTGGGAGCGCGCCGCGCTGATCAAGGCCCGCGCCTGCGCCGGCGATCTCGCGGCTGGCGAGCGCCTGCTGCACGACTTGTCGCCCTTCGTCTGGCGAAGGTATCTCGACTTTGCGACCGTCGCCGACGTGCATGAAATGAAGCGGCAGATTCATGCTTATCGCGGCCACGGCGAAATCGCGGTCGAAGGCCACAATATCAAGCTTGGCCGCGGCGGCATTCGGGAAATCGAGTTTTTTGCCCAGACCCAGCAACTGATTGCCGGCGGCCGCCACGACGAATTGCGCGGCCGCGGTACTGTTGAAACCCTAAACGCGCTCGCCGCCGGCGGCTGGATCGATGCGGCGGCCCGCGACGCGTTGATCGCGGCGTACGAGTTCTTGCGCCGTGTCGAGCACCGGCTGCAGATGGTGGCTGATGAGCAGACCCATACGCTGCCGTCGGACCCCGAAGCGCTCGCAGAATTTGCGCGCTTTCTCGGCTTTGCCGGACGCGATGAATTCGCCCGGTACCTGCTGGAGCATTTGCGCACGGTCGAGCGCCATTATGTGCAACTGTTCGAGCGAGAACCTGCGTTCCTCGCCAGCCAACAGAACCTGTCGTTCTCCCCCGAGCATGAGAGCGAGACGCTTGATCGTCTCGTCGAACTCGGCTTCCGGCAGCCGCAACGGGTCGTCGACGCTGTGCGCCGTTGGAACGAGCCGCTCTATCCCGCGCTGCGCGGCGAGCAGGCGCGATCGAATCTGAGCGAGCTTGTGCCGCTCATCGTCGATCAGATCGCGCGCGTGGAAAATCCGGACGCCACGTTTGCAGCGCTCGATCGTTTTCTGAACGGGTTGCGCGCCGGCGGCCGGTTTCTATCGCTGTTGCGGCAGAACCCGCAGATGATCGAATTCGTGGCGCTCATTCTTGGCGTCGCGCCGCGGCTCGCCGACACGCTCGCCCAGAATCCGCAGCTCATCGATCCGCTGATCGACCCGAGTTTTTTCGGCGCCCTTCCGGACGAGCATCGGCTGGCGGACGAGCTCGCGCGGACACTCGGCGAGGCGCGCCGCTACGAAGAGTTTCTTGATGCCATCCGCATGTTCGGTCAGGAGCGGGCGTTCCTGATCGGGGCGCGAATCCTGTCGGGCTCGATTTCCGCCGAACAGGCGGGCGAGGTCTATGCCGGGCTCGCTGAAGTTCTGCTCCGTGCGCTGTTCGCACGAGTACAAGAGGATTTCGCCGCGATGCACGGCCAGATTCGTGGCGCGCAGACCGCGGTCGTCGCACTTGGCCGGCTCGGCGCCCGCGAAATGACGGCAAGCTCCGACCTCGATCTCATCGTGATTTACGATTTCGATCAGGACGATCCGCAATCGGACGGTCCCCGGCCGCTCTACGGCGCTCAATATTTCGCGCGTCTGACGCAGCGATTGATCAGCGCGCTCACCGTGCCAACCAACTATGGTGTGCTTTACCCGGTCGACATGCGGCTGCGGCCATCGGGCCGCTCCGGTCCGCTGGCGACCCAGATCGACGGTTTCCTGAGCTATCAGGAACGCGAGGCCTGGACCTGGGAGCACATGGCGCTGACCCGCGCGCGGGTCATCTGCGGACCGCCGGCGTTCGCGGCGCGTGTCGAGGCGATTATTCGCGACGTGCTGTGCCGCGGCCGGGATCCTGCCGTGATCGCCGTTGACGTTGCCGACATGCGTGGCGCCATCGCCAAAGAGAAGGGCGACGCCGATCCGTGGGAGCTGAAATTTTCCGCCGGCGCGCTGGTGGATATCGAGTTCATTGCGCAATACCTCGAGCTGGTCCACGCCAGCGAGACGCCGGCGATTCTCGACCCTTCGACGGCGCGCACGCTGGAGAAGGCCGAGCGGCACGGCGTGCTGAGCCCCGAGGATGCGGCGATTCTGCGGCCCGCGGTGGCGCTGTTCCACAATTTGACGCAGATTATCAGGCTCTGCCTGCCCGGGAAATTCGATCCGGCGTCGGCCAGCGCCGGCGTCCTGAGTCTGCTCGCGCGCGCCGCCGATCTGCCGGATTTTCCGGCCCTGCAAGCCTACGTCACGGAAACGCAGCGGCAGGTGCGGGATTGCTTCGTGCGCATTGTCGGTAGAGTGCCTTGAGCGCGGCGCACTAAGCCGCCGCTCGATCCGGCGTGTGGACCGGCCGTCGCGCTTCCAGCGGCAGTCGCACCGTCACCATCGTGCCACGTCCGAGCGTCGAGCGAATGCGCATGCGGCCGCCGTGCATTTCGATCAGCGACTTGGCGATGGCGAGCCCCAGCCCGGAGCCCTGATGCCGCTTGGTCAATTGGCTTTCGACCTGCTCGAACGGCCGGCCAAGTTTGGGCAGCGCGTATTTCGGAATGCCGATGCCGCTGTCCTTGATGGCGATCGTTACCCTGCCGCCGCGTATCCGGCCCTGCAATGTCACGGCGCCGCCGTCCGGAGTGAATTTCACGGCGTTGGAAAGAAGGTTAAGCGTAATCTGCTTGAGCGCGCGGCGATCGGCTTTGAGCCGGATACCGGGCGTGATCTGGGATGTGAGTGCAAGCCGCTTGTCGCCGGCGCGACCGGAGACCACGCGCAGGCTGTCGGCGAGAATTGGCTCGAGCTCGACATCCTCGGCCGCGAGGTGGATGCCGCCGGCTTCGATCTTCGACATGTCGAGAATGTCGTTGATGACGTCGAGCAGATACTGGCCGCTTTCGCGGATATCGCGCGAATACTCGCGGTATTTGTCGGCGCCGAGCGGGCCGAACATCGCCGCTTCCATGACTTCGGAGAAGCCAATGATGGCGTTAAGCGGCGTGCGCAGTTCGTGGCTCATGTTGGCCAAAAACTTCGATTTGGCTGCATTGGCCTCTTCGGCGCGCGTTTTCTCCTCGGCGTATTTTTCGGCGAGATCGGCGAGCTGGTCGGCCTGCAGTTCCAGTGCCTGTTGCGACTTGCGCAGATCGTCGATGGTGGCGATGCGGCGTTTTTCCCCCTCGATCAGTTTCTGCTCGTGCAGCTTGATCTGGGTGATGTCGGTGCCGACCGAAACATAGCCGCCGTCCTTGGTGCGGCGTTCGCTGATATGCATCCAGCGGCCGTCGTCGAGCTGGGCCTCGAAGGTACGCGCCCCGGGGGGCTGCGGCGGCGCGCTGTCGTCGTTGACCACCGTGCTGCGGATGATGGGCTTGGTCCCGGCGGCGACGATGGTTTCATAGGGCGTGCCGGCGACGACAGTCTCGTCGGCCAGGTGATGCAGCGCCTGAAAATTGGAATTGCACAGCACCAGGCGATTGTCGGCGTCCCACAACACGAAGGCTTCCGGAATGGTCTCGATGGCGTCGCGCAGCCGCAGATCGGCTTCCACGGTTTTCTCGACCAGGCTTTTTTGCTCTGTAACATCGACCGCAATGCCGATCAGATGCAGGCCGGCTTCGCCATCCTGACGCGCCAGTTCGCAACGCGCCCGCAGCCACAGCCAGCGGCCGTCGGCGTGGCGCATGCGAAAGGCGTGGTCGAACGATTGCACGCGGGCGTCGGCAAGCTGTGTTGCCAGATCGTAAAGATTGATGTCATCGGCGTGCACCAGCGCATTGACCTCACCGAAAGTGAGCAGGTCATTCTTCTGCGGCAAGCCGAGAATGTCGAACATCGAATTCGACCAGAACACGCGGCCTCGGGCCAGATCCCAATCCCATAGTCCGCAGCGGCCGCGATTGAGTGCGGTGTCGATGCGTCCGCGCACGGTGTCGTGGATCAGGTCGGCCTCGCGCGCCCGTGTCGCCTGCCAGTGAAAGGCAAAGCCCAGAATGAGCACGACAAAGCCCGTGGTCGCCGACAGCGTCACCGTCAGCGCCATGGTCGAGTGCCAGTCCGCGAGCGCATCGTCGAGCCGCTGCAGGACCGCGAGCGTACCGAGCGGGGTATGTAGCGCCCGTACCGTGGCGAGCGCAGTGGCGCCGTCGGGCAGGGTAATCGGGATGGTGTGCGCATCGGCGCCGAGCGTCGTGATTGGCTGCCACTCTCCAAGCACGTCGAGGATGGAGCGCCCCTTGAGGGAGGGCACGTCGGGGATGCTGGCGATGATCATTCCGTCGGCGTCGGCGATCAAGGCGCGGCGCCCGGCACCGTTTGCCCAGTCCGGCAGCGTGCGTGGCAGTAAACTCGAGCTGCGGGCGAGTGCCGGCGTTCCGGCACCTGCCGCATGGTCGAACTGGCCCGCCAACTGGTCGGCGAGTGCCTCGATGTCGCGTGTCGATGCGGCAATGACCTGTCGGCGCTGATCGAGCACCTGCACGGCGGCGCCGACACAGATCGTGAGCATGAAGGCGACGATGAGAACCGGAACGGCGCGCCGCAGCAGCGGCTCAGCGCTCAAAAGACGGCGGTAGGCAGGATTGGCAATTGATTGTGCCAGCGCCTTGATGGAATCCGAACGTAGAGACGCACTCGCCACCTCGGCGCGCGCCATCGCCTGCCTCCGCTTCGGACGATCCCCATACCCACGCTCGGAAGATTGTGCCGCATCTCTTCCGAATCGTGCAGATAAGAATCCATGCGCGCTGATTTGTCGAGAGTCTAAGTCAATATTTTTTTAAGAAATATCCCGAGCTCCCTCGCAGCATCAGACAAACGCCACGGCTCGCTCCGTTCTCATTCAGTTTTTGGCCAGCGTCCGCGCCACGATATCGCTGAGATCGCGCGACAGAGAGCCTTTGGCGGCGACGCGGCGCAAGGTCGCTTCGGCCCGGCCGCGCCGTTGCGGCTCAAGCGCGCGCCATGAGCGGAACGCACCCATCAGCCGCGCGGCCACTTGCGGATTTTTCGGGTCGAGTGCGACCAGGATATCGGCGACAAAGTCGTAGCCGGCGCCGTCGGCCCGGTTGAACTGGGTGTGATTGGCTTGCGCGAACGCGCCGATCAACGCGCGCACCCGATTGGGGTTCGCCATCGAGAACGCCCGATGGGTGGTCAGCGCGCGCACCCGATCGAGCGTACCGCCTTCTGGGATTGCGGCCTGCAACGCCAGCCATTTGTCGATGATCAGGGGATCGCCCGCATAGCGATTATAGAAATCATCGAGCGCGGCCGCGCGCTCCGGCCGATCGTGCCGCGACAGCGTGTCGAGCGCCGCCATGCGGTCGGTCATGTTGTCGGCATTGCGGTACTGGGCTTCGGCGCGCGCGATGGCGTCGTCGCGCGCCGTGACCGCCAAAAAGTCGAGACAGGCGTTCTTGAGCGAGCGGCGGCCCACACTTTGGGCGTCCGGCCGATATGGCGCGGACGTGGTCATCCGCGCATAGGTGTCGGCGAGCGCCGTGCCGTGCCGGTCGCCGATCGCAGCGCGAAGCTTTTGCCGTGCGGTGAACACCGCATCCGGATCGACGTCGCGGCCGATTTCGCGCGCAATGTCGGCTTCGCTCGGCGGCGTCAGTGTCAGCGCCATGAAGGCGGGTTCGAGTTTGTCATCCGCCAGAATCATGCCGAGCGCGGCCATCAGGCCCTCGTCATCGCGTACCGGCGCACCGGCGCGCAGTGCCGCGACGTTGGCGTTGAGCAGCGACATCGCCAGCGTTTGCACCGCCTGCCACCGATTGAACGGATCGCGGTCGTGGGCGGCGAGAAAGCGCAGATCGTCCCGCTCGATCGGCAGCGACAATTTGATCGGCGCAGAAAAGCCGCGATTGAGCGACGGAATCGGACGCTCGGCGACTCCGGTAAGCACAAACGTCTGGCTCGGCCGCGTCAGCTCGATCACGCCGCGAGGGATCGGCCGTGCGTCGAGCGCCAGCGGCAGGTCAGTGCCGTCTTTGCCGACCAGCCCAATGGTCAGCGGAATGACCATCGGGTCCTTGTGCGGCTGGCCCGGTGTCGGCGGAACTGTCTGGGCGATGTCGAGCCGGTAAGTCTTGGCGCGCGCATCGTAGTGCGGAGTGACCACGACCTCCGGCGTGCCGGCCTGCGAATACCAGCGCATGAACTGCGAGAAATCGCGTCCGCTCACGTCGGCGAAACACTGCACGAATTGTTCGATAGTGGCGGCCTCGCCGTCGTGGCGCGTGAAGTAAAGATCCATGCCTTTGCGGAACACGTCGGCGCCGAGCAGCGTCTTGATCATGCGCACCACTTCGGCGCCCTTGTCGTAGACGGTCGACGTGTAGAAATTGTTGATCTCGTGGTAGAGCTCGGGCCGCACCGGGTGGGCGAGGGGACCGGCATCCTCGACGAACTGATGCGAGCGCAACGAGCGCACGTCGCCGATGCGCTCGACCGGGCGTGATCGCTGATCCGATGTGAATTCCTGGTCGCGGAAAACCGTGAGCCCTTCCTTCAGGCAGAGCTGGAACCAATCGCGGCAGGTGATGCGGTCGCCGGTCCAGTTGTGGAAATACTCGTGCGCGATCACCGCCTCGATGCCGGCGAAATCGGTGTCGGTTGCGGTCGCGGGTGACGCCAGCACGTATTTGTCGTTGAAGACGTTGAGTCCCTTGTTTTCCATCGCGCCCATATTGAAGGCGGAGACGGCGACGATCATGAAAATATCGAGATCGTATTCACGGCCGAACGCCTGTTCGTCCCAGCGCATGGCGCGCTTGAGGCTGTCCATGGCGTAGTCGCAGCGGTCTTCCTTGCCGGGTTCGACATAGATCGCGAGCTTGACGTTGCGGCCGGACATGGTGGTGAAGCTGTCGGCGACGCAGGCGAGCTTGCCGCCGACCAGTGCAAACAGATAGCTCGGCTTCTTGAACGGGTCGTGCCAGATGGCGAAATGCCGGTTGGTGCCGGCGATGTCGCCGTGCGAGACCAGATTGCCGTTGGCGAGCAGCACCGGAGCTTCATCTTTGTCGGCCTCGATGCGCGTGGTGTAGACCGCCATCACGTCGGGCCGGTCGAGGAAATAGGTGATGCGGCGGAACCCTTCCGCCTCGCACTGCGTGCAATAGGTGTCGCCGGCGCGGTAGAGCCCCATAAGCTGCGTATTGCCCGCCGGATCGATGACAGTCTCGATCTCGAGTTCGAACGGCCGGTTCGGCGGCTGCGCGATAGTCAACCGGTCCGCTGTGGCAACATAGTTTTCCGCCGGCAGCGATTTGCCGTCGAGGGAAAGCGAGGTGAGCCGCAGCTCATCGCCGTCGAGCACCAGCGGCGCCGGTGCGCCCGCCGCGTTGGGTTTGAGCTTCAGCTTGGCCCGCACGCGCGCCGCGCTCGGGTGTAGCGAGACATCGAGATCGACGGTCTCGATCAGCCAGTCGGGCGGGCGATAATCCTGGAGGCGGATGGGGTGGGGTTCTTCGGTGCGCATGACGCAGTTGTAGTCCGGTTTGCGCGCCGCGCAATCGGGCAGGTAATCGGCAGGAACCATCACCGCCAGCTGCGGCGGCGTCTAGCCTGGGCCCAGCGTTACCGCCGCGGTTCGGCGTGGCCGATGACGCGGGCGATGGTGGGGAAGTGCCGGCGCAGGCCGCCTTCGACGGCATCGACCAGATCGTGTACCGCGTGCACCGAGAGCGCCGGGTCGACTTGGCAATGGAAGTTGACGATCTCGCCCTCGGCGGTCTCACGCACGCGCACGTCGTGGATCTCGTGGAGGCCGGCAATGCCGGCAGCTTGTGCGTTAAGCACCGCACGAACTTCGGCGACGCGTTCAGCCGTTGCGTCGCGCCCGGCGAGCACGTCGGCCGGCAGTGGCTCGATGTGGGTCTCCACCTCGACATCGGGGCCAAGTTGGTCGCGCACCGCCTGTTCGAGGCCGCTCGCGACATCGTGCGCGGCGGCGAGCGCCAGCGTTCCCTCGACTTCGAGGTCGAGCGACACTGAAAGCTGTCCGGCAATTGTCTGCACGGCGACATGATGGATGGCGAGGCCTCGATTGCGCGCGATCATCATGACGCGTTCGCGCACCGTTTCGTCATCGAGCGCCCGCGGTTCGGTGGTGATCGTCAGTTCGGCCTGCGGCAGCGCGGCGC
>Ga0265313_10001468_pt1 | contig 21976 bp, 18 predicted proteins | sample 4123metaG_FD_203122 | JGI IMG/M metagenome (GOLD analysis project Ga0265313, IMG submission 203122) | Rhizosphere microbial communities from Carex aquatilis grown in University of Washington, Seatle, WA, United States - 4-1-23 metaG | ecosystem: Host-associated > Plants > Roots > Rhizosphere >...
TCGTGCCCACGACGGTGCCTGTGGGCCATGACGGCAAGCATTTCGTCGATTTCCAGAACGACGTCACCGCGGCCGACGTAAAGCTCGCCAACCGGGAAGGCTACCGCTCGGTCGAGCATCTGAAGCGCTACACGACCATGGGCATGGGCACCGACCAGGGCAAGACCAGCAACGTCAACGCGCTGGGGATCCTGGCCGAGGCCCAAGGCCGCCCGGTCCCGGACGTCGGTCATACGACGTTCCGCCCGCCCTACACGCCCGTCGCCATCGGCGTCTTCGCCGGCGACGACCATGGCGACCTGCTCGATCCCATCCGCCGCACGCCGATCCACAGCTGGCACGAGAGCGTCGGCGCGCCGTTCGAGAACGTCGGCCAGTGGCGGCGCGCCTGGTACTACCCGAAGCCGGGCGAAGGCTTGCACGAGGCGGTGGCGCGCGAGAGCAAGGCGGTCAGGACTTCGGTCGGCATCGTCGATGCTTCGACCCTCGGCAAGATCGACCTGCAAGGCCCGGACGTGGCCAAGCTTCTCAACCTCGTCTACACCAATGCCTGGTCCAAGCTGGACATCGGCCGCTGCCGCTACGGCCTGATGTGCCATGAAGACGGCATGGTGTTCGACGACGGCGTGACGACGCGCCTCGGCGAAAACCACTACCTGATGAGCACGACGACGGGCAATGCGGCGACCGTGCTCGGCTGGCTCGAGAACTGGCTGCAATGCGAATACCCGGATATGAAGGTCTATTGCACCTCAGTCACCGAGCAGTGGGCGACGGTGGCCATCAACGGGCCGATGGCACGCAAGCTCCTGGCCGAGCTCACCAGCGACATTCCGCTCGACAGCGCGTCGTTCCCCTTCATGTCCATGCGCGAGGGCCATGTCGCTGGCATCCCGGCCCGCGTCTTCCGCATCAGCTTCACCGGCGATCTCAGCTTCGAGGTGAACGTGCCGTCGAGTTACGGTCACGCCCTCTGGCTCGCCCTTGTCGCCGCCGGCGAGAAATACGGGGTGACGACCTACGGCACGGAAACCATGCATGTGCTCCGCGCCGAAAAGGGATTCATCATCGTCGGCCAGGAGACGGACGGCACCTTCACGCCCTACGATCTCGGCATGGCCTGGGCGGTCAGCAAGCAGAAGGCGGATTTCTTCGGCAAGCGCTCCTACGCCAGGCCCGACACGGCGAGACCCGACCGCAAGCATCTGGTGGGCCTGCTGACCGAGGACCCGAACGACGTCCTGCCCGAAGGCGGCCAGGTCGTGGCCGAGCTCAAGGACAAGCCGCCGATGATCATGATCGGCCATGTCACCTCGAGCTACATGAGCCCCAATGTCGGGCGCTCGATCGCCATGGCGGTGATCAAGAACGGGCGCAACCGCTTGGGCGACACGGTTCATGTGCCGCTCCCCGACCGGGTGATCCGGGCCAAGGTGACCGAGCCCAAGTTCTACGACCTCGAAGGAAAGCGCATCGATGGTTGAGGCCTATCTCCGCCGCAGCCCGCTCGCCCATAGGAGCCTGACCGCGCGGGCGGCCGAGAGCCATCCCGATGCCGGCGTGGCGATGGGCGAGGCCCCGCATCGCTGCCAGATCAACCTGCGCGGCAATATCGGCGATCCGGCCTTCGCCGCGGCGGTGTCCGGGGTTCTGGGAATGGATCTGCCCGAAATTCCCAATCGCGCGGTCGCTGCCGGCGGTCTCACCGTGTTCTGGCTCGCCCCCGACGAATGGCTGGTGGTGGGCGCGCCGGGCCGCGAGGCGGAGCTGGCGCCCGCCCTGCAAAAGTCCCTAGCCGGCCAGCACGCCGCCGTGGTCGACGTCTCCGAGGCCCGCACCGTCATCGTCGTCGCCGGCCGCAACGCGCGGGAGCTGCTCCAGAAGGGCACGCCGCTCGACCTGCATCCGCGGGAATTCCAGCCCGGCTTCTGCGCCCAGACCGCTCTCAGCAAGGCGAATGTGATTCTGCACCAGACCGACGCCGGCCCGCGCTACGAAATCTATGTTCTCAACAGCTTCGCCGACTATCTGTGGAACTGGCTCGAGCGGGCGGCGCAGGAATACGGCCTCTCGGTCATCGACGGGGCCAGGTAGGCACGGGGTCGACCGAAGTCCAAGGTCCGCTCGCCGTCAAAGTGACACTGGACTAGTCACCGAGGCCGGTCTCTGATGCTGGCGATCGGCGCGAAACAGAACCGCGGGGTGCACGTCATGTCGATTATCGGTTGGATTGTGCTGGGTCTGATCTCGGGATTCATCGCCAGCAAAATCGTCAACAAGACTGGCGAGGGCCTGATCCTCGATATCGTGCTCGGAATCGTAGGCGGCGTCGTCGGCGGCTTCGTGTTCGCTCAATTCGGTGCCGCCGGGGTGACAGGCCTCAATCTCTACAGCATGCTGGTCGCGGTCGTCGGCGCGGTGATCGTCCTGGTGCTCTATCACATGGTGTTCGGCCGGCGCTGAGGCTGACCGGACAGCGCCCAGCGCGAGTCTTCACGCCTCGGCCGTCACTCTCTCTTCCCTCGCCGCGTCCCATACCTCCCGGGCGGCGGTGGCGTTCATCGCCGCAATGGCGAGGCCGACGATCAAGTCCGGCCAGGCCGACAGCGTGAGGGCAGTGGCGAATCCGGCGAGCATGATCGCGACATTGGCGAGGGCGTCGTTCCGTGCCGACAGGAACGCGGCCTTGGTCAGGCTTCCCTTGTGGTGCCGGTGCCTGGCCAGCACGAAGGCGCAGGTCAGGTTGACGGCAAGTGCACCGGTGCCGGCAAGCGTCAGCGGCACCGGCGCCGGCGGTACTTGGGCAGAAAACTTTTCCCAGGCCATCCATAGGGTCGCCAGGCTCGGCACCAACAGGAGCCCGGCCAGCCCCATGCCCAGCCGCGCGCGGGCGCCCGCCGACCAGCCGAGCGCGATGAGGATCAGCGTGTTGACCGACGCGTCCTCCAGGAAGTCGATGCTGTCGGCGAACAGCGAAACCGAGCCGATGGCGACCGCGACCGCGAATTCGACCCCGAAATAGGCGAGGTTCGCCAGCGCGACGAACTTGACCGCGCCGCGGAGTGCCAGGTCCGGGTGGCCGGCCTCTTGTGTCACGGTCTCTCCCGGTCGAGGAACGGCACCACGACTTCCTGGGTATCCTTGCTCGGCAGCACCGGCACGATCTCCAGGCTGACCCCGCTGCCCCGCCAATTCAGCGCCCACTGCTGGATCAGGCGCAAATCGTCGCATTCCATGAGCTGGAAGCAGCGGTCGAAATTCGCCTCGATCCAGCTTCCGACATACTTGAGTCCTTCCGGCGCCATGCGCCCGCTGTCGCGGAAGCGCTTGTAGACGGGCACCGCATCCTGGTCCTTGAAGCGCTCGATGATCATGAAAAGCATCGTGTTCTGCTGGTGGATTCTATTGCCGACCCGGCTAACGGAAAGACTTCAATGCTCGGCGCCGAGCGCCTCATCGAGATCCCGGATCAGATCCTCGGCCAGCTCGAGGCCGATCGAGAGCCGGACGACGTCAGGACCCGCCCCCGCCGCCAGGCGCTGCTCGTCGCTAAGCTGGCGGTGGGTGGTGGAGGCCGGATGGAGGATGAGGCTTCGCGTGTCGCCGATATTTGCCAGGTGCGAAAACAGCCGGACGCTCTCGACCAGCCTGGTTCCCGCCTCATAACCGCCCTTGACGCCGAAGGTGAGTACCGCGCCAGCTCCCTTAGGCAGGTATTTCTTGGCCAGGGCGTGGAACGGGCTTTCGGTCAGCCCGGCATAGGAGACCCAGGTGACCTTGGGATGGCCGGCGAGGAACTCTGCCACCCTCTGGGCGTTGGCCACATGCCGGTCCATGCGCACATGCAGGGTCTCGACGCCGGTCAAAGTCAGGAACGCGTTCATCGGCGAAAGGGTCGGCCCGAAGTCGCGCAGGGCCACGGCCCTCGCCTTGGTGGTGAAGGCGAAATCGCCGAAGTTCTCGAAGAACCTAAGGCCGTGATAGGCGGGCTCCGGTGCGGTCAGCGAGGGGAAGCGGCCGCCTTGGGACCAGTCGAAGCGGCCGGATTCGATCACTGCGCCGCCGAGCGAATTGCCATGGCCGCAAAGGAACTTGGTCGTCGAATGGCAAACGATGTCCGCACCCCACTCGATCGGCCGGCAGAGATAGGGGGTGGCGAGCGTGTTATCGACGATGAAAGGCAATCCTGCCTCATGGGCGATCTTCGCGATCGCCTCGAGATCGACGACGATGCCGCCGGGATTGGCCAGGCTCTCGACGAAAATCGCCTTGCAGCGGGGCGTGAGCGCCTTGCGGAAATTCTCCGGCTCCGTCGGATCGACGAAATGGCAGGTCCAGCCTAGCTTCTTGAAGGAGAGCCCGAACTGGGTCAGCGACCCGCCATAGAGATTGCGCGAGGCGAGGAACTCGTCGCCCGGCTCCATCAGCGTGAAGAAGACGAGGAACTGGGCCGCGTGGCCCGACGCGGCGGCCACCGCCGCGCGCCCGCCCTCGAGGCTCGCCAGGCGCTCCTCCAGCACCGAGACGGTCGGATTGGTGAGACGGGAATAGATGTAGCCGAAATTGTGCAGATTGAAGAGCGAGGCCGCGTGGTCCACGTCCTCGAAGACATAGGACGTCGTCTGGTAGATGGGCGTGACCCTTGCTCCGGTCACCGGATCGGGAGCGGCCCCGGCATGGACGGTTCGGGTCTCAAAACCGTAGCTCCTATTGTGCGGCGGAAGCGGCCGATCCTTGGTCCGCTTGGGTTTCGGCGCCTCGGCCGGCCGGTTGCGGATGATGCTCGAATTGACCCCGCTCCAGGAGAGCTCGCCGCCCAGCCGCCCGAACTCGATCTTGGGACAGCGGTTCATGATGACGTCCAGCCCGGCGGCCTCCGCTTTGGCCGCTGCCGCGTCGTTGCGGACGCCGAGCTGCATCCACACCACCCGTGCGCCGACGGAAATGGCCTCGTCCACGATTGGGGGCACCTGGTCCGAGGCGCGGAAGATGTCCACCATGTCGATCGGTTCGGGAATATCCGTCAGGGCGGCGTAGACCTTCTCGCCCAGCAGCATCTGGCCGGCAATGGCGGGATTGACCGGGATGACCCGATAGCCCTTGCCCTGGAGATACTTCATCACGAAGTAGCTGGGCCGGTTCCAGTTGGGCGAGGCGCCGACCATGGCGATGGTCTTCACCCGTTCGAGGATCGAGCGGATCCTGGCGTCGCTGTAAGGGATGGGTTCAAGGTCGCTCATCTGGCCCCGCAGGTTCGCCTGTCTGCGTCTAGGGGCGTCATTCTAGGCGGAACGCACCTGTCTTCCCACAGATGGAAGCTCGCTTGCGTCGAAAGCGTTCCCGGGCTTGATTGACGGCCATGACAACCTCCTACAACCGGATCGCCGGCCAGAGCCTGGAACGCCTGTCGGCTTTGAGCGACGGGCTCTTTGCCTTTGCCATGACGCTTCTCGTCCTCGACATTCGCGTCCCGCCCATTGAAGGCATCCACGGCGAGGGCGACCTGTGGCGGGCGCTGCTTGGCCTGGCACCTCGCGTCGGTATGTATCTCATGAGCTTCCTCACCCTCGGCATCTTCTGGCTCGGCCAGCAGACCCAGATCCAGTTCCTCGCCCGGGGCGATCGCAATCTTGCCTGGCTCCATATCGCCTTTCTGGCCGCCATCGCCCTCCTGCCCTTCTCCACGGCTCTGCTGGCGGAATTCATGGGCTTCCGCATCGCACTCCTCGTCTATTGGTTCAATATCCTGATCATCGGCGTGGCGCTGTATTTTACCTGGTCCTACGCCGCGGCTGCCGGGTTGGTGAAGGAGGACACGCCGGCCGATGTTTCGGCGGCGGTCAAGCGCCGCATTGTCATGGGTCAGGCGCTCTATGCCTTCGGCGCCCTGCTCTGCGTGGTCAACACCTATGCCAGCATCGCCTTCATCCTGCTGGTGCAGGTGAACTACGCGGTAGCACCCCGCTTCCGCCTTCTCTACAAGTTATGAGCGCTACGATCAGACTGCGATCGTTCTCCTCGCGAGGCCGCCCATGAATTCCTTCTGGCTGATGCTGGGCACCGTGATGCTGGTGAACCTGATGGGCGCCGCCAGCCCCGGGCCCGCTTTCCTCGTGGTCTCCCGCACCGCCGTGGGCGAGAGCCGGCGGGCCGGGCTCGCGACCGGCCTCGGCGTCGCCTCGGCCACCGTCATCTGGGCCTTTGCCATGATCCACGGCCTCGCCCTGCTGCTCGCGGTGGCGGCATGGCTCTTCCATCTGCTTCAGGCGCTGGGCGCGGTGTACCTGCTCTGCCTTGGCTGGAAGGTGTTCCGGCATGCGGCCGATCCGCTGGTCATGACCGGAGCCCCTCCCGGTGGCCGCGGCCTTTCGGCCTTCCGGCGGGGATTCCTCGTCAACATCACCAACCCCAAGCTCGCCATCTTTTTCGGCAGCATCTTTTCCCAGGTCTATGGGCCGGGTTACCCCGAATGGGTCAATCTGGTGGTGCTGGCGGCGATCGCATTGGACGAAGTCGCCTGGTACTCGATCGTCGCGCTGATCTTCTCCAGCGCCCCGGCCCAGGCCGTCTATATGCGAGCCAAGCGCTGGATCGACCGCGCCTTCGGCGGTTTCCTTGCGCTGATCGGCCTCAGATTGCTCTGGAGCCTCAGGCTCGCCGCCTGAACGGCTAGACGTTCGAATCCGGAGCCGCCGCCTTTTTCTTGGCGATGAATTCCTTCAGCGCCTCGTCCCTGCCCGGATCCAGGGGTGGCGCCTCGTACTCCTGGAGCATGCGCTTCCACAGCTTGTTGGCGCGCTGGGCCGCATCGAGCCGGCCTTCGGCCTCCCACTGCTCGAAGCTGTTGTTGTCGGCGATGCTGGAACGATAGAAGGCGGTCTCGAAATTGGCCTGGGTGTGGGAGCAGCCGAGGAAATGGCTGCCCGGCCCCACCTCGCGGATGGCGTCCAGCGCCTGGCCGTTTTCCGAAAGATCGATGCCCTTGGCCAGCACCTGCATCATGCCCAGCTGGTCGGCATCCATGACGAACTTCTCGTAGCCCGAGGCGAGCCCGCCCTCGAGCCAGCCGGCTCCGTGGAGCACGAAGTTCGTACCCGCCTGGAGGGTCGGCAGCAAAGTCTGGGCGCTTTCATAGGCCGCCTGGGCATCGGGAATCTTGGAGGCGCAAAGCGACCCGCCGGTGCGGAAGGGAATGCCCAGACGCCGCGCGAGCTGGCCCGCGGCCAGTGACACGAGGGTCGGCTCGGGCGTGCCGAAGGTGGGAGCGCCGGACTGCATGGAAATGGAGCTGGCGAAGACGCCGAACACCACCGGCGCGCCGGGCCGGACGAGCTGGGTGGTGCTCGCGCCGGCCAATACCTCGGCCAGGACCTGGGCCAAGGTGCCCGCTGCCGTCACCGGGCTCATGGCGCCGGCGAGGATGAACGGCGTCACCACGCAGGCCTGATTGGCGCGCGCATAGACCTTGAGTGCCCCCAGCATGGTGCCGTCCCAGACCATGGGCGAATTGGCGTTGATCAGGCTGGTGATGACCGTGTTCTTGTCGACGAAATCCTCGCCGAACAGCAGCCTTGCCATGGCCACCGTGTCGGCCGCCCGCTCCGGCTGGGTGACCGAGCCCATGAAGGGCTTATCCGACAACTTGATGTGGCTGTAGACCATGTCGAGATGGCGCTTGTTCACCGGAAGGTCGACCGGCTCGCACACCGTGCCGCCCGAATGGTGGATCGAGGGCGACATGTAGGCGAGCTTCACGAAATTGCGGAAGTCCTCGATGGTGGCATAGCGCCGTCCGTCGTCGAGGGAGCGGATGAAGGGCGGTCCATAGACCGGCGCGAAGACCGTGTTGTCGCCGCCGATGACGACGGTACGCTCGGGATTGCGGGCATGCTGGGTGTAATGGCTGGGCGCCGTCTTCCGGATCAGCGCGCGCGGCAGGCCGCGGGGGAAATGCACTCGCGTTCCCTTCACGTCGGCGCCGGCTCCGCGCCACAGCTGAAGCGCCTCGGCATCGTCGCGGAACTCGATTCCGACCTCTTCCAGGATCGTATCGGCATTGCGCTCGATGATCTCGAGGCCTTCTTCGTCCAGCACCGTCACCAGGGGGATCTTGCGGACGATATAGGGCTGCTGGACCAGTTTCGGATGGCTGCGCGTGGCCCGCCTGGCGTCGGCGCCGCCGCGTTGCCGCCGGCCGGCCGGCGCCTGCACGGCGGCATCGGGCGGGGTGTCGGTCGAAGTCATGGCAGCTCCGAGGGACGGTTCATGAGGATTCCATATGTGCGACCCGTGTGCGACCGCATCTAGCCGATGCGCGACAGCACCTGACATATCCGCGCCATTCCCTCCCAGTCGGCTCGCGACTTCGTGAGCCGGGCACCGGGCTCTCAGGCACGCCGGACGATTGACCGACTCATGGCCGGGTGCGATGCTTGGTGCCAGTTGGCGCCGCTCGCGCCGGGCGACGCCCTTGCAATAGAAGCGAGACGGTCGCGCCTGACTGCGGGCGCCGAGAGATCAAGAACCAGTCGACCGCAGCAGTCCGTGGGGCCGCTTCTCGCCATGTGCCGAGGGAGAAGCCCATGTCGCGCAGCATCCGCCTTGCCATTCTGTTTGCTGTACTCGCCCTGCCCGCCCTGATCGCCGGGCGCGCGGACGCCGCCTCCCAGATTCTGGGCATCGTCGCCAGCAATGGCATGCCCACCCCACTTCGATGCCAGGAAGGTATCTGCCGCGGCTTCTTCAGCAGCTTCTGCCTGGAGCAGGACCGCCCCGCGCCCCATGTCTATGCCGAATACCGCCTCGCGACCGGCGGCGGGCTTACCCTTGTCGTAACCCGCGCCGACGGCAGCAGGATCCGTCTGCCGGCCGATGACCTCGTCACTTTGCGCAGCGAAATCGGCTTTTCATCCCTGAGCATCTTTATACCCGAAGCCCGGTTGAAGGCCCTGGGCGCCACCTCGGCCGCGATCGACGTGGCACCCATGACGACCGTGCTGCCGGTGGCGGTGGCAGGCGATCCGAACCCACTTACCCCTGAAGAGATCGCTTATGTCACCGGCAAGCTGCGCCGGCTGGCCCAACCCGCCTTCGAGAATCCTGGCAAGATGAATGACGAGGCCCGGCTCGCCACCATGGTCGTCAACAGCCTGCCCGCTGACGAGCCGAAGACGGCGGCGGGACGCCAGGCCGTCTGGAACAGCGTCATGGCAGAGACCGCCCGGCAGCCTATCGATCCTACGGCGGTGGCGATAACGGGCCGGATGTTCAGCGACTGCGGTGCTGCCGTCGATTTGCGGGCGGAGTTCAATCTCAGCCTCTGCATGCAGCTTCATCAGACCGACCTGATGTCGAGCTTCAACCGCGCCTTCTGGGACAGCCTGGGCGGCAGCTGAAGAGGGAGGGACTGCACATGGTCCAACAACGGATGATCCGGCTGCGTCGATTGTCGGCTGGCGCGGCGATGGCGGCCGGGTTCTGGCTCGCGGCGACGGCGGCGGAGGCCGCGCCGCAAATCCTCGGCCTGGTCGCCAGCAACGGCGTACCCACGCCGCTCAGCTGCGGCAACGGCCTATGCAGCGGCTTCGCCAGCAGCTTCTGCCTGCAGGCGGGCCGTCCGTCCCCCAAGACAGAGAGCGAATACCGGCTGGCGCCGGGCGGCGGGCTCACCCTTATCGCCAGGCGCGCCGATGGCAGCAGCGTCCGACTGCCGGGCGATAATCTCGTCGCGGTGCGCAGCCGGATCGGCTTTTCTTCCGTCACGCTCTCCCTGCCCGAGGCGCGGCTGAAGGCGCTCGGCGCCGTCTCGGTCGCCATCGAGGTGGCGCCATTGACCTCTGTGCTGCCGGTCCCCGAGGCGGGCGACGGCAATCCGCAGACCGCCGCCGACATCGCCTACGCCACGGGCGTCAAGCGCCGTATCGCCCAGCAGAGCTTCGAGACCCCAGGCGAGGCAAGCGACGCCGCCAGGCTCGCGGCCCTGGTCATAAACAGCCTGCCAGCCGATGAGCCGAAGAGCGAGGCTTCCCGCGATGCAATCTGGGAAAAGGCGCTGATGCTGGCCGCAGGATCGCCGCTCGATCCCCAAGGCATCGCCGAAGCGGCCGGGATGTACCGGAACTGCGGCGCGGCGGTGGATGCCCACACCGCCATGAACCTCAAGGTCTGCATGGAAACGCATCAGGCGGGGCTGATCGGCGCCTTGGAACTGGATCAGCCCCCGGCCCGGCCGGTCGACGACGGCACCGGCGGCAGCTGAGCAGCGTATAGAGGAGGAACCCGAACCATGAACCGCATCCTTCGTTTGACCTTGCCGACGATCTTCGCCGGCGGGCTCGTCCTCTCGGCCGGCCTTGCCGAGGCCTCGCCCCAGGTCCTGGGCCTGGTCGCCAGCATCCGGCCCACGCCTATGCAATGCGGTCCCGAGGGCTGCCGGGCCGATCTCTCGTCGTTCTGCCTGGAGCAGCCCCGCCCCTACCCGGTCCTGGGGACCGTCTATGACCCCGCGCCCGCCACGAAACTGACTTTGGTGGTGACCGGCCGGGATGGCCAAATCCGCCGGCTCGATGGCACGCGCTATCTTGCCTTCGTGGACGATCGGGGATTCGCCTCGGTCACCGCCAGACTCTCGCCAGCCGATCTTGCACGCCTCGATGCCGCCTCGGTCGCCATCGAGGTCGGCAAGGACGCTTCGCTGCTGCCCGTCGCCAAGGCCGCCGATCCCGACCCGCAGTCGAACCGGGAGATCGCGTTGGCGACCGGCGTCAGCCGCAAGAAGGCCGAGACCTTCTTCGACCGCCCTGGCCGGGATGCCGACGCCATCAGGCTCACCAACGCCATGATCAACTACCTGCCGCCGGGCGAGCTTGGCCGCAACCCGGCCGATTCCGACGTGCTGGCCAAGACGGAAGCCCTCTACCAGGGCGCGCCCGTCGATCCGGCTGGCATCAGGCAGGCCGAGGCGATCCACAGCAATTGCGTGGCCAAGGTGGATGTCAGCCACCAGATCGAAAGCATGCGCGACTGCCTCGAGGGCAGCCACGACATCCTGCTCACCCACACCAACATCGATTTCTGGAATTCGCTGGGCGGATCTTGACACAGCCGCCCTCTCCGCGCGAAGCGGGGAGAGGGAGGGGACCCATCGCGTCAGCGATGGGGAGGGTGAGGTGTGTCGCCGACCGGAGCTGTCAAGGGCCGCATGCCACCTCACCCGGTCGCCGCTCCGCGGCACCCACCCTCTCCCCCGCTCCGCGTCGGAGAGGGTCTATTCCGTCCACCTCTGTCCCGCCAACGGCAAGGCGCGCGGTTCTAACCGAACCGGCCTGAGGCGATCAGGCTCCAGCAGGCCGCCTCTTCCTCCCTCGAACTCTGTGCTATGGCTTCATCTCCAAGCCGGAGAGTCGCTGGCGGGATCGCGACAGTTGCCGTCGCGCGAGCGCAAGACCTCGACCCGGACCAGAATATGAACAGACGCTTCGGCCAACAGGGAGCTCTTCGATGAAGACGCATGCGCGGGTCGTGATCGTCGGCGGCGGAGTCGTCGGCGTCAGCATCCTCTACCACCTGGTGAAGAAGGGCTGGTCGGATGTGGTGCTGTGCGAAAAGATGGAACTGACTCACGGCTCCACCTGGCATGCCGCGGGGCTGCTGCCTCTCTTCAACATGAGCTACACGGTCGGCCAGATCCACAAGTACTCGGTCGATCTCTACAAGGGCCTGGAAGCCGAAACGGGCCAGGCGGTCGGCTTCCACCAGACCGGCAATCTGCGCCTTGCCACCAATCGCGACCGCATGGACGAGTATCAGAAGTACTGCGGCACCGCGAACACCATCGGCGTCCCCTTCCGCATCATCACGCCCAAGGAAGTGAAGGAGCTCTGGCCGCTCTGCAACGTCGAGGGCATCGTCGGCGCCCTTTACCATCCCCAGGACGGCCACGTTGCGCCGGCCGACGTGACCATGGCGCTGGCCAAGGGTGCGCGCAGCGGCGGGGCCGAGATCTATCGCCAGACCAAGGTGACCGGCATCCAGCAGCAGCCGAACGGCGAATGGCTGGTCAAAACCGACAAGGGCGATATCGCTTGCGAGCATGTCGTATCGGCGAGCGGCAGCTGGGCGCGCCAGACGGGCAAGATGGTTGGCCTCGACCTGCCGGTGATCGCGGTCGAGCATCAGTATCTCGTCACCGAGGAGATCCCGGAGCTGGCCGAGCGCAAGAAGCAGGGCCTGCCGGAGCTGGCCGTCCTGCGCGAGAGCGATCAGTCCTATTACATGCGCGAGGAGCGACAGGGCCTGATCCTGGGACCGTATGAGAAGGGCGCCCCGGCCTGGGCCGTGGACGGCGTTCCGGATGCCTTCGGCCAGGAGCTGCTGGCCCCCGACTACGACCGGCTCGAGCCTCATATCAACGCCGCCATTCGCCGCGTTCCCGTCTTCGGCAAGGCCGGGATCAAGGACTGCATCAACGGCCCTATTCCCTATACCCCGGACGGCAGCCCCCTGATTGGCCCGGCCTGGGGCCTGAGGAACTTCTGGCTGTGCGAAGGCCACAGCTTCGGCATCACGGCGGCCGGCGGGTCCGGCTGGCAGCTGGCCGAATGGATGGTGGAGGGCGAGCCCGGCATCGACATGTGGGACGTGGATGCGCGGCGCTTCGGCGACTACGCCAACAAGCGCTACACCAAGATCAAGAACGAGGAGTGCTACGAGCACGTCTTCATCCTCCACTACCCGCTGGAGGAGCGCCCTGCGGCGAGGCCCGCCAAGACCGCGCCCGCCTATCTGCGCCAGAAGGAGCTCGGCGCCGTCTTCGGCCAGAAGTTCGGCTGGGAACGGGCCAATTGGTTCGCGCCCAAGGGCATGGAGCCCAAGGACAAATACAGCTTCCGGCGGACCAATTTCTTCGAGCCGGTGCGCGAGGAGGTGAAGGCCGTGCGCGAGCGCGCCGGCCTGCTCGACCTGACCGGCTTTTCCAAGTTCGAAGTCTCGGGCTCGGGTGCGGAGGCCTTCCTCGACCGGCTGGTCGCCAACCGCCTGCCCAAGAAGGTCGGCCGCATCCAGCTCTGCCATGTCTGCACGCCCAAGGGTGGCGTCGCCTGCGAGTGGACGATCACCCGGCTTGGCGAGCAGGCGTTCTATATCATCAGCGCCGCGGCGGCCGAGCGTCACGACTTCGATGTGCTGGCGAAGAACCTGCCGGCCGATGGCTCGGTTCAGCTCCGCGACGTGACGCTGGAGCGCGGCGTGCTGGTGGTGGCGGGCCCCCGCGCTCGCGACGTGATGGCGAAGCTGACCGATGCCGATCTTTCCAACACCGCGTTTCCCTGGCTTTCGGCCCAGGAGATCACCGTCGGACTGGCGCCAGTCCGGGCCTTGCGGGTCAACTTCGTCGGCGAGCTTGGCTGGGAGTTGCATCACCCGCTCGCCTATCAGCTCCATCTGTGGGATTCGATCATGGACGCGGGCAAGGAATTCGACATCCGCCCCTTCGGCATCCGCGCCATGGATTCGCTTCGGGTGGAGAAGAGCTACCGCTACTGGCGCGTCGACCTGTCGACGGAATATTCGCCGCTCGAATCCGGCATGGGCCGCTTCGTCCAGCTGAACAAGGGCGAATTCATCGGCCGCGAGGCGCTTCTGCGCCAGCAGCAGAAGGGACTGCCCTGGAACTTTGTCACCCTCGCCGTGCAGGTGAAGGACAGCGACCCCTGGGGCAATGAGCCTATCTACGTCGGCGACAAGATGGTCGGCCGCGCCACCTCGGGCGCCTACGGCTATACCCTCGGCAAGAGCCTCGCCGTCGGCTATGTGCGCCCGGACTATGCCGCGCCGGGCACCAAGCTGGAGATGGTCCTTCTAGGCGAGCGCTATCCCGCCGAGGTCGTTGCGGAATCGCCTTGGGATCCGGAGAACGCGAGGTTGCGGGCCTAAGGGGCGTCGCCTAGGCGATAGTCCATAAGCGAAAGAGGCCGGGACGCCTCTCGGCGCGCCCGGCCCCTCTCGACCTTGAGACGGTGATGCGAAGCGCTACTTCAGCGCCTTCACCTCTTCCCACAGCTTGATGTATTTCTGCTCGCGCTTGCTTTCGACGGCGGCCAGGAAGATGCCTTCCTGGAGATGCTTCACCGGATCGGCGATGCCCAGGTCCGCGATCGCTTTCGGATCGGCGATCTGGAAGGCCTTCATGTTGCTGTGGCCGTAGCCGTCTTCCTCGATCAGGTTCTTGCCGGTCTCCGGCGAGAGCCACGCGTCGACGAAATCATAGGCCGCGGCCTCGTCGGCCTTGCCGGTGTTGAGCAGGGTCATGCCGCAGAGCCAGGTGAAGACCCCCTCCTTGGCATCGGCATACTTCACCGGAATGTTCTTGGCCTTAAGGTTCTTGACCGTGACGTTCCAGGCATAGCCAGCGACGACTTCGCCCGAGGCCAGGGCCTGATCCAGCTCGGTGTTGTCCTTCCAGAGGAAGCGGGAGTTCTTGACCACCTTCTCCATGAAGGGCCGGGTGGCCGCCAGCTCCTCGTCCGTCATCTGGAAGATCTCTTTGGGCGAATAGCCCAGCATCAGGCCGCCGATCTCGGCTACGACCTCGTTGTCCAGCATGGCGACCCGGCCAGCATATTTGTCGTCGGCGAAGATGCCCCAGGATTCGTTCTTCTGGTAGTCGGCGTCGACCAGGTCGGGACGATAGGCAATGCCCGAATTTCCCCAGTCTGCCGGCGCCATGACCACCTCGCCGTTCATCGTGACGCCCTGGACGTTCTTGAGCGTCGGGAAGATGTCCGGCCAGTTGGACAGCTTCGAAGTATCGATCGGCTTGTAGATCTTGGCCTCGACGAATGGTCCGACCGAATAGGTGCAGGGATGCATGATGTCGGCGGCGTAGCCGGCGCGCACCTTCTGCAGCGCCTCGTTCTCATCGGCGAAGATGGAGAAATTCGGCACCTTGCCATGCTTGGCCACATAGGACTTGAAGAAGTCCGCCTTGTCGTAGCCGCTCCATTCCATGCAGGTGAGCACGGAATCCGCCTGGGCTCTTAGCGGCATGGTCGCCAGGCCGACGCCGAAGGCGGCGGCGGCCTTCAGCGCGGTGCGGCGCGAGACCTTGCCCTGCGCGATTTGGTCGATGAATTTCACTCGGTTCATGAAGTCCCCCATCGAACTTGTGGCCCGTTATGGGCCGCTCTTTGTTGACCGATGAGTTTGCCATGGCGCGGGCCCGGATTGTCAATGACGATCGCGGGATGTTCCGCGCGGCCTGGCAGGCGAGCGGTGGTCGTGCCGGCGGGCGGTCGCTATGCTTTTCATGATTGTGGAAGTGTTCCGCGTGGATAGCGACGGGAGGACCGATGCCATGCCTGATGAGCCAGGGAGTGCATATTCCCGCCGGCAGTTGGTCGCGGGCGCAGCCGCCCTGATCTTGGCGGCAGGCATGAGGGATAGCCGAGGAGTGGAGCCACAGATGATCATGATGATTCGCCACGGCGAAAAGCCGACCGCAAAGCATCAGCCGCCGTATGGGCTGACCAGCGACGGAGAGCAGGATTTCGACTCGCTCTCCGTTCGCGGCTGGCAGCGCGCCGGCGCGCTGGCGACCCTGTTCGGATCCGCTGGCCAGCGACCGCCGGCCAGCGGTCTCGAAACCCCGTCGGTGATCTATGCCGCCAGGCCCAGGGGGATGGGATCGGAAGGCAATGCGCTCGACGGCAAGAAGAGCAAGCGCCCGCTCGAGACGATAGAGCCGCTTGCGGCCAGGCTCGGGCTCTCGCCCGATCTCGGCTTCGCCTTCGGAGACGAGGCGGCACTGGCGGCGGAGGTTCTGACCAGGCAAGGCCCCGTGCTCATCAGCTGGGAGCACGAGAAACTCCTGGAGATCGCCGGCTACATCGTCGACGATCATCCGCCATCGCCGCCCCTTCCGCAGAAATGGCCGGGCGATCGCTTCGATGTCGTCTGGGTCTTGACGCCACCAGCCGCGGGCGGCGGCGCATGGAACTTTCTCCAGGTTCCACAGCAGCTTCTGGCAGGCGATCTCGATCGGGGCATCTGAGGCAGATCCCAGCCAGCTCGCTGTCTCGGTCGCAAGACGGCGACTGCCGCCGATCCCGCACGTACGCAAATCGTCAGCCAGCGGACGATCCTGACTCTTGACACCCAAATGCAGCGGATCCCGCGAGGGCGTTCTCAGGCACCCAATCTCCCTAGAAATTCAACCCGATCTCGCCCCAGTTCCTTGGCCCGATACATGGCCCGGTCGGCACGATTTACGACCGAAGCGATGTCTTCGTCCGACGCGTCGAGCACTGCGACCCCGATGCTGACCGTCAGTCCCTCGATCCGTGGAGCGAGAGAGAACACGGTGCCTCGGATCTGATCCGACAATCGACGAGCGGTGGCAACGGCCTCGTTCATGTCCGTCTCCGGCAGCAGTGCCACGAACTCCTCGCCGCCGTACCGCACGAAGATGTCGGAAGGCCGCAGCTTCTTGCGGCAGAGCTCGCTGAGGGTGGCGAGGACAAGGTCGCCAAACTGGTGGCCATACCGGTCATTGATCCGCTTGAAATGGTCCAGGTCGATCATCAGGAGAGCCAACGGCCTGCCGAATCGCCGCGCCCGCTGCAGTTCGGTGGGCCCATGGACCTGAAGGTAGCGCCGATTGTAGGCACCGGTCAGTTCGTCGACAGTGGCCAGCTGCTCGAGCCGCGCCTCCAATTGCTTTTGCCTGGTGATGTCCAACGCGTAGCCGACAATGCTGCTGACCCGCCCTGCCTTGTCCCTGATTGGTGTCAACGAGACGTGGGTCGGGATCGCGCGCCCGTCCTTGCCCTTAAGGGGAACTTCCAGTTCGAAGTGCTCCCCCAGCCGAATGAGCTCTTTGAGTTTTTCAGCGAAGGATCCGCGGTCTTGTTCCGGGCAGAGGACAGGAAGTTGCTTCCCCAGGATCTCCGATCCCTTGTATCCGAGCATTCGCTCGGCGCCGGCGCTCCAGCGAGCGATGACGCCCGCCGAGTCGGTCATAACTATGGCATCGTGAATTTCGTCGATCACCACCGCCTGCTGCATGAGCAAATTGCCCACATGTCGTACTCGGTACAGGAACAAGAGAAACAACAGGGTCACCACGACAAAAACAGCACCACCCAAAGGAGCGATCGCGGCGACCATTGCCCGGGCGGGCAAGTCCGGAATCCAATTCAGCGTGCCGATGGCGATGCCATCGGGGCTGACAAGCGGCAGCACCGCTCCGCCACTCGAAGTCGCCGGCGCCGCGACTTGCAGGCCTTTGATATGAGCCCGCTCCGCGACGCGGTCGAGCCGCGCCTGGTCTATCGGGGTCGCAAAAATCAGCACATAGCGCGGCTTACTCGCGGGCCATAGTGGCGATCCAAGTTCCGGCGTGATCGCCTCTGCGCCGACCAGCATCGGCCTGGTTTCCAACGTCAGGAAGCCGGTTGCGGCGACGGGCTCGGCCAGGCTGGATTGCCTGGTCCGTCTGACAAGCGTCGCGAGCCCATCGGAAAGAGACCGCAGGGCATCGATGCCGCTGGGATGGCCGTCTACGAATGCAACGATGGTCTTGTCCTCGGGATCCAGGACGAAACTGGCGGCGACTGCGTGGCTCTTGGTCTGGTACGAGCCGAAGTTGTCGTCGAGCCATTTGGGATCCGGTTTGCCCTGGACCTGGCTTACGGCCTCATCCCACCACGCGTAGGAGTCGAGATTGTAGGCAATCTCGCGGCTTTCGACCTCGAGCGATGCTTCAGTAATGGCCTTGGAGGCTTCGACCGCCTGGCGGTCTTGGGCGTTGACGAAGTAGGCAACAAGGGCAGCGAGAACCACCAGGCCCGCGCCGAGAATCAGGCCGACCGGCAGCAAGAGCGCGCTCATCGACGGAAATGCGGTCAGCCGCCTGGTTTCGTGATTTGCCGCAAGGGGCCGCTTCATCCGAGGCCCGCAGGTGCGACCGGTGACGCCGGTGCCTGGCTGTTGGCGGAGTCCATGGCTGCAAGAACGTCTGAATCTGATTTCTATTCCTGGGACAGAAATCCAGACCCCTCTATAGCAGATTCTACCCGGAATTGGCGGGCGATCAATTGACCGGCATCAAACACCGACTGGCGTCCACAGTCGCCTGGACATCTATAATTGGCGGTAATTCTTTGTTTGATTGCCCGCATGCTATCGCGAGGTCGCTTCGTATTGTGGACGCTAGGTCTGCCGATGATTGTTCCCGATCACTGCAGCGCCGCGTGCTGCGGCTGGTTTACTCGGGCCCGCGCAATCGGCTCTCGCGGGCATTACCAGCCGCAAGTCTGAAATTGCATGACCGGCACGGAAATCCCATGCGCTCGGTCTTAGCGTGCTCGGGCGCCAAGCTTCGCAGCATGCCTCGAAGCTGACCGGCAGACGCTATTCGGGGTCTCTCGCTCTTGCTCCTCGGGTCGTGTCGCTCACTCCAGGATTTTGCCGCCCACCCAGGCCGGTTGACAGCGCCCCCTCCCCTTGGGCGTAATCCGGGGCAACGGCCCGGTTGCGTCAGGTAGGGGGCGCAAAACGGGCGGATGGAACAGGGGCCTTCCGGTGCATTGTCCATGAGCGGAATTGATAGCGCCCAGCCTATGCTGGCGACGGCGGGTGCGCGGGCGAGAGGCAGCCTGCTGCGGCGCTACGAATGGCTGCGCGGCTATCTTCTCATGTCGCCCACCATCCTGCTGATGGCGGCGCTGCTGATCGTGCCCATCGTGGCCCTCGTCCTGCTCAGCTTCTGGACCCAGGACCTCTACAGCATCGACACCACCTTCACCCTCGACAATTACTCGGAACTGGTCGAGCCGTCCAAGACGGCGACCTATTGGTGGGGCATTCCCTTCCCGCTGCTCGATCCGGTCTATGCCATCCTCCTGGTCAAATCGATCTTCCTCTCCCTGATGGCCACGGCCGCGGTCGTGCTGACCGCCTATCCCATGGCCTATTTCCTCGCCTTCAGGGTGAGCAAGCACAAGATCTTCTGGCTGATCCTGATCACGATCCCCTTCTGGACCAGCTATCTGCTCCGGGTCTTCGCCTGGAAGATCATCCTCGGCTACAACGGCGTCATCAATTCCGGCCTCATCAGCCTCGGCATCATCCACAAGCCGCTGGAGTTCCTGCTCTACAGCCCTTTCGCCGTGGTCATCACGCTCGCCCATGCCTGGGCCGCCTTCGCCATCCTGCCGATCTACGTATCGCTGGAGAAGATCGACCGGTCGCTCCTCGAAGCCGCCACCGACCTCGGCTACAAGCCTCTATCCCGCTTCTGGCACGTGACCCTTCCGCTATCCGCGCCCGGCACCATCGCCACGACCCTTCTCGTCTTCATCCCGACGGTGGGCGATTACGTCACGCCGTCGCTGGTCGGCGGGTCCGGTGGCAGCATGGTCGGCAACGCCATCCAGGTCCTGTTCGGGCGGGCGAACGATGCACCCCTCGGATCTGCCGTTTCCCTGGTCATGATGCTGGTGGTGACCTGCATTGTTCTGGTCTTCCTCCAGGCCGTGGGCTATCGGCGCATGCGCAAGTGGGGGAGCTGAGCGACCATGCGCGCACGCTTCGATCCTCTCACCCTCTACGGCTTCGGTTTCCTCGCCTTCCTCTATGGGCCGGTCCTGTTGTTGCCGCTCTTCTCGTTCAACGACAACACCTTCGCCGTCTTCCCCTTGCGGGGCTTCACGCTTCAGGCCTACCGGGACCTCGCCAACAGCGACAGCCTGCTCCATGCGCTACGCAACAGCGCCTTGGTCGCCACGTCCGTCTCCCTCGTCAGCACCCTGTTCGGCATGCTGGGCGCCATGGCCGTGACTCGCCACCGCCTTCCCGGCCGCGGGCCGGTCATGGGCGTGATCATGCTGCCGCTGGTCGTGCCCAGCATCATTCTCGCCGTCGCCCTCCTCGTCGTCGTGCGCCAGGCCTTCGACCTGCCGCTGACGCTCTGGACGGTTGGCGCCGGCCATGTCCTGCTCTGCGTCCCGTTCTCCATGCTGGTGCTGATGTCGCGGCTGGAAGGCTTCGACAAGGACCTGGAGGAGGCTGCCAGCGATCTGGGTGAGAACGGCTGGATGACGTTCTGGCGGGTCACCTTTCCCCTGGCCCTGCCCGGCATCGTTTCCAGCTTGCTCATGGCCTTCACCGTGTCCTTCGACGAGTACGTGATCGCGTTCTTCCTCAGCGGCATCGACCAGACCCTGCCGATCTTCCTCTACAGCCAGCTCCGTTTCCCGGACCGCCTGCCCATGACGCTGGCGCTGGGCAGCAGCATCCTGATTGCTTCAACCGTCATCGTCGTCGCGGCCGAGCTCCTGCGCCGGCGCGGCGTCAAGACCATTCGGCCCTCGGGCCTCTGAGAACCCATGACCCAGCAAGACAGCATCATTTCCCTCCAGAACGTCTCCAAGCATTTCGGCGCCGTGCGCGCCGTCGACGACGTCAGCTTCGAGATCCGGCGGGGCGAGTTCTTTTCGCTCCTCGGCCCCTCGGGCTGCGGCAAGACCACCTTGCTGCGCATGCTGGCGGGATTCGAGCTGCCCACGGCCGGGGAGATCTTCATCGATGGCCAGCCCATGTCGCCGGTGCCCGCCTACGCCCGCCCGACCAACATGGTGTTCCAGAATTACGCCATCTTTCCCCATCTCAACGTACGCGAGAACATCGCCTTCGGCCTGCGCAAGAAGCGGCTTTCCAAGGCCGAAACGGCCCGCACCGTCGAGGAGGCTCTCGCCCTCATCAAGATGCCGGGCTATGGCGAGCGCGCCAGCCACCAGCTCTCAGGCGGCCAGCGCCAGCGCGTGGCGCTCGCGCGCGCGCTGGTCTGCCGGCCGAAGGTGCTGCTGCTGGACGAACCGCTGGGTGCCCTCGACAAAAAGCTGCGCGAGGAGATGCAGATCGAGCTTCGCCAGATCCAGCGCAGCGTGGGCGTCACCTTCGTCTTCGTCACCCATGACCAGGAGGAGGCGCTGGCGCTTTCCGACCGTGTCGCCGTCATGTCCCGGGGCAAGGCGCTCCAGATCGACAATGCCACCCGGCTCTATGAGGCGCCGAGCTGCCGCGAGGTAGCGGAGTTCATCGGCAGCATGAATTTTCTGCCGGGGATCACGGGTGACACCGCAAGCGGGAAAACCCGTATCGACGCCGGCCGCCTTGGCCACTTCGACATCGCGGCGGCGGAGAATCCGCTTCCCGCCGGCACGCGGGTGTCGGTCGCGCTCAGGCCCGAAAAGCTGCACCTGCATCGCGAGCCGCCCCAGGGCACCGGCAACGCGATTGCCGGGCGGCTCAACGCCAAGGCCTATTTCGGCGACCGCAGCCATTATTTCGTCCAGGTCGAAGGCCTCGACAAGCTCATCGCCGTCGCCCGCCAGAATGTCGACCGGAACCTGGCCGAATCCGACGCCATCGGCGAGGCGGTCTGGATCAGCTGGAAACCCGAGGCCGCCGCCTTGCTGACGGAGTGACTCGCTATTTCATCGGCGGCTCGAAGACCATGTATTTGATCCCCGGATAGCCGGCCTCGGCAACCAGGTCGACGAAGCGGATCCATGTCCCCGCCGTTGCCGGGTTCTCGCCCGCGACCGGCGTGTCGAGCCTGCGCGAATCCATGTGCAGGATGATCCCGGCCTTCAGCCACACTCGGCTCGCCCTGCCCTTGTCATCGGTTTGCTTGTGGCCCGCAAGCCAGCCCGCTGTCGCCAATTCCCGGCGCAGGCCTTCTTCCGCCGCGTCGAGCGCGGGTTTGGACAAGCTTTCCGGCGCCAGGCCGATGGAGAGAGAGTCGATCCGCCCCGGATCGGCCCTTTGGGTGGTGATGAAATAGTAGCGGCACTGCGTCAGGGTCAGTCCCGTTCCGACGACCCTGACGTCGAAGTCCCCGCCGCCCATGTACGGCACGCCGCCGCCTCCGCCGCCCTCGGGCTTCAAGGTCGAATGGGCCAGCATCTCGGCAATC
>Ga0265313_10001470_pt1 | contig 21958 bp, 21 predicted proteins | sample 4123metaG_FD_203122 | JGI IMG/M metagenome (GOLD analysis project Ga0265313, IMG submission 203122) | Rhizosphere microbial communities from Carex aquatilis grown in University of Washington, Seatle, WA, United States - 4-1-23 metaG | ecosystem: Host-associated > Plants > Roots > Rhizosphere >...
TTTGTTTGAACGTGGTCACAGAGGTCGAAGGTACACCAGGGGCGGTGCTGATCCGCGCTCTCGGCATCCCGGGCGCCGAGGGCCCGGGCAAGCTCTGTCGCCAGTGGGATATTGACAGAAGTCTCAATGGAATAGATCTGCTCGATACCAGTTCTTCACTTTATCTGGAGCCCGGTACCGGATATGGTGCCAATTGCATAAGCGTGACTGAGCGTATCGGCCTCAATGTAGCCGTAGAACGTCCATGGCGATTCTTTGTTACCGACCATCCGCACGTATCCCAGAAAAACAGGTCTTCCAAAGGCATGCGTTCAAGATCGAAACAGGCGGCCTCGCGATGACATCCTTTTCAAAAGATTCAACTACAAAAGCTTACCTGGCCTGGTTGGCGGTGGCAGTTTGGATCATCGTCATTTTTCTATTTTCCAATCAGGCCCACTCCGGCGCCATCACCGAAGCATATCTGGGCGACGCCAATGTTCCTGTGCGTAAATGCGCCCACATGATCGAGTTTGCAATTTTGTTTTTGCTGACTCGATTTGCTGTTTGCGCCAGCGAATTTTCAACAGGCTGGGATAGCACACGTTTGAGTATGGCAGCCTATATGTTTACCCTCGGCAACGCTCTTTTTGATGAATGGCATCAGTCACTTGTGCCCGGCCGCAGCTCCACACTTTCCGACGCCACAGTTGACATGGTGGGCGCCATGATTGCCTGGGTTGTCATCCTCATTCTGACCAGACGAAAGCAATAGGCCAACCTTCCATTATCGCTCTGCCGAATGGGCTGGCATTCCCCTTTTGGGTGATAGATTTTGCCCAAAATCGCCCTGAAACATTTCACTAATCAAGAGTTATTCTGCGGTTTTTCGAGGAACAACCAACTTAGGAACTACGAATGTTTATCAGCCGATTAGTAAGGTAGTATCCAGGGGGAAAAAATGAGCAGAGAGCAAGGCGAAGTATTCGATCAGATCAGACGGCGGCAAACCGAAGATCTATCCAGAAAAATCCTGTCCTCCTTGAACACGGCATTCGTGGGCGACGCGACAATGGCCTGGTTGCAGAACGTCAATGAAAACGTCGATTCAAAACCGGCTGCCACTGCCACGCTGGAGGATCCGATCTGCCAGTTGAGCATGGTGGCACTGATGGACACTTTGTTCGACGACTTCAATCGCTACGCTTATCAATACAATCAAACAGAAGAGAATCGAGCCTTTGTAGTCACTTGCAGGCGCCCGGCTGGTGACGGTATCAAAGACCCTAGCAATCTCTATCAAGGCTATTTGCAAAACAGTGTCTGGGGAATGTGCGCCCGCGGTGACACGAAGTCGGTGCGCTTTTCTTTTATTCCGCCCAAATTTCTCTACGAGGACGAAACCAATCGTCCGGCCATTCCTGCATTTATTGAGCTGAGCATCCAGATGTTCAACGAAGGACCTGGTTGGTCTGTCGACGGTAAACCCTTGAGAAATAGTCAAGTTGCGTCACTCTCTAAGAAAATATTTGCCCGGCTGATTCGTGTTTCGCGAGGAGATGTTAGCGAAACCGAACAGCTCGTTTTTGACGCTGCTGCCGAAAAAACAGCTGAACAGTTGATCCCGGGTGGTGCAGTGATTCCGCAACAGAGCCCGGCCGAAACCATCACTTATTCACTTCTGGCCGTTATGGATGCTATCGACGCCGAAATAATCGGCTTGCAGCAAGAAGGCATAACCGCTATGCGATCGGGCGGAATGGAAGCCGTGATGCCGATCATGAAGCGGACAGAGGCGCTGCGCGGTCTGAGAGAAAGTACAGCCGGAGTCGCTCGCGATTGGGCGAAGATACTCACTGGCGGCTAAATACTTCGCTAATTCCCGATACATTCGACATCGGCCGTTTTAAAACTGTCGTGATAACGATGCCTTCTAAAGTGCAGGCAATCCACGCCAAAAGAATTGCCGCCAGGATCAATGCATACCGCGTTTGCCAAAAGGCAATCACTAGGAAGAACATTGCATAGGCGCATACGCGAGAAAAGGTCGAGTGATAAGCTGGAAATCCTCCGTGCTTTTTGACGCTGTACAGCCAGTGGAGCAGTTGGGCTGTCACTCCGAAGCACAAAAGCGGCGCGTTCTGCCGCATTTGATGGGGCAGGCAAATTAGGAAACAGAAAAAGACAGCTGCATAAAGTGTCATATCGGAAACACTGTCCAACTTGGCGCCGAACTCCGTGCACCAGTTGAATTTTCTGGCTATAAAACCGTCCAGCATGTCCGAAATTCCGGCTGCTATGAAAAGTGGCAAAAATACTGGCTTTCCCAGCGACATTGTCGAAAAAATCGCCAGCAAAACGGCCGAGACAAGGCGGACCGAAGTGATAAGGTTCGGAATGTTGTGCATGCTTTTAGATTATTTGATTCCGAAACCGCGTTGATTCCCATCCAACACTTTGCGTAGTGTTTTGACAGGAACAAACTGGTTGCTTCACTTCCCTTTTCGTTCTTCGTAGAAGACGGCTGAGACCAGTCTTACGTTTGTTCCTTCGATTGCCTTACTGAAATCCGCGGGTGCCGCTTGAGGTTTCACATCGAAGGTGAATCGTGCTTTGGCAAGACTTCTGCCTTTCACGCAGCCATGGGTGGTGCGGGCCCTAGTCTCTTGCCACTCTTCGTCTGACACAGTGATGGTTACAAGTTTTCCACTATCCCAAATCACAACCTGTTTGAATCCGACAATATTGTTTTTGTTTCTCTCGTTGGGTTTTTCAAAACTAAGAAATGTCAGATTGATAAATTCAATTCCAAATGAAACATGCTCCGTGGCTTTATGCATTTCGTTTGATTTGAGAACGACGCTCTCAGCTGCATATCCTGGCGATGTCGTCAGGCATAGGGCCAGCAATGTGCCCACCGTCATCCGACAGAGACTCAATGCTTTCGCGCATGTTTGCTCGATTCGCCGAATGAGGCACATTGACAATTTCTACTCGTGCGTGCCGGCGGTCAGATCTTTCTGCTCGATCACTTGCAGGTTGTTGTCGGGAGTTTGTGCGACTTTCAGTTTCAAATGCACAGGGCTGGACATTTTGTTGTCTGCGCTGACAAGTTCTGCATAAATGTCGACGTCTTTGGTAGATTCATCGACGCGCTCTTGCGAGACTCTTGTAATCAGCACTGTCTGATTCTGCGGCAAGCTGGCTAATTGGCGCTTGGACAGAGGGAAATTGGTTTCTTGCCAGTAATTGTCCAGAAGCTCGGGCTTCATTACCGACATGGCTTGAACCTGGGACATGCGATAAGTGCTCGGTCCGAAATCCAGCATGTTGGAGACGAAGGCGCGGGCGAATTTGTCGACTCTGGTTTCCGAAAGCGGTGCTTGGGCAAGAATGTCTTTCTTGGGCTGCGAATTATCCGGACCTTTGAAGTTGGCGATCAAAGTTCCTGCTATTGCCACCACTACGACTGTTGCAGCCAGACCGATTGCTACTTTCTTGGCGCCCGGCGGAATGGTCAATGTCTGGCGTTTGCGTTTTCTGGCGGCGCGGCGTGACTCCGGTGCCGGCTCGTCCATCATGAATTTGTCCCAGCGAGAGGATGGCGAGCGTTCTAAGCCTTCTGGATCGCCTGACTCATATTGATCGAGCTGATTGTATGCATCCAGCTCTCCGGCTCCAATATCGGCACTTTCTTTGTGTTCGGTTTTTGAACTGGAAAGAGTGTTTATCCAGTTGTCGATGTCTCTGGCAAAACCAGTTTTGCGGCCCTTGCCGTTGCCGTTTTCAGGTTCGCCGGCCGTGTCGTCTGAGAGTATGCGAGCCAATTTCAGTGACTCGTCTTGAGTTAGAAGAATTGAACTCGACGGAGGAGTGCCAATGCGGCGCTTTACAGACAGCGCCAGGCGGGCTTCTAATCTTTTAATGACAACCAGGAAGCCGGATTGTGTGTCGACCACACGCTCCGAAGTTACAGGCGAGTCTTTAATTGGATCTTGTGCATCGGGTGTAGTTGACGCAGTCGCGTAATCGTCTGAGTAGCTCACTCCCCATCCCCCGTTGTCCTAAGTGTCCCTTATAAGTTGAGTGCGCCCGAGCTCTTTGAACTCGGGCGCCTCAGTTTCTTTTTACAGGTACTCTCTCAGTCTTGAGGAGCGCCCTGGCTGTCTCAGTTTTCTGAGTGCCTTGAATTCTATCTGTCTGACTCTTTCGCGTGTTACGGCGAACAATTGTCCGACTTCTTCCAGGGTCCGTTGTCTGCCGTCATCGAGACCGAAACGCAGGCGGAGCACATCGCGCTCGCGAGGAGTCAGTTCGTTGAGCATCTTCGCCAGATCTTGACGGAGAAGTTCGTGGGTGACGGTAGTTTCCGGTCTGTCAGTTTCAGCATCTTCAATGAAATCACCGAGGCGGGAATCTTCTTCCTTGCCGATTGGTGTTTCCAGAGAAATTGGCTCTTTGGCTGCTTTGATGATTTCGTGCAGTTTGACGAGTGATACGTCCATCGACTTAGCCAGTTCCTGTTCGGTCGGCTTGCGATTGAGTTCTTGAGCCAATTGGCGCGTAACCTTCTTCAGTTTATTGATGGTTTCCACCATGTGCACAGGCACACGGATTGTGCGTGATTTGTCGGCCAGAGCGCGGGTGATTGCTTGACGGATCCACCATGTGGCGTATGTCGAGAACTTGTAGCCGCGTTCGTGATCGAACTTTTCTGAGGCGCGGATCAGACCGAGGTTGCCTTCTTGAATCAGATCCAGGAAAGACAGACCGCGACCAATGTACTTCTTGGCGATCGATACAACTAAGCGGAGGTTGGCTTGAACGAGCTTTCTTTTCGCCATCATGTCGCCCTGCAGAATTCTGCGGGCCAGCTCGATTTCTTCATCCGGCTTGAGCAGTTGAATACGACCGATCTCACGGAGATACAGTCTTACCGAATCTTCGGTGGCAATCTCTCTGCTGGAAGGAAGTTCGACCGGTGTGTCGTCGTCATCCGCCAATGGATCTTCTTCGTCATCAATGATGGTGAATTGATCGCCATCATCCATAAGATCCAGATCTTCTAATTCGTTTCTTTTTGCAATGTTCTCGTCTTCTACGAGTGCACCGCCCATGACTTTTTCGCTATCCGGGGACTTTTTCGCCATAACTGCCTCTATATAAGGGTTTCGAGTTCGAGCAGGTAAGCAACGCATACCAAGATCGACTGTTCGCCGCGATTAGAAAGCTCTTATTCCATCCGTATGGTTTTTAAATGTCCCCGAAGCGGACCAATTGTTATGGATGGAGAGAATTCCTAAGCGAACTCCGTGCTTGCATCATAGGTGCGTCTGTTGTATTCAAGTGGTTTCTAAATAGTTCCCTAACAATTCCGCGCAATGTTGTTTTGTGACCGTTTCAAACGTCACAGTGCTCAAAGGCAGGGCGGGGTCAGATAGGAAAGTTCAATCCAGATTCCTTATTTATACGCTCGGTTTGTGGCCTCGCGTTCTTTTATAGGCGATTGAGCAAGGCGTCCTGAACGCTAGGGTCGTCAAGAGATCGCCGGGCGCCAAAGAACAATGGTTGCTTGGCAACGCCTGGTTTCAGTATAAGTGTGGAAATGTACTTGTGCTCGTCTTGTTAACGGAGTTTAAGCCGTTTTCGACGCCAGAGCCGCAGCCGAAACGCCTCCGCCCGTCATTGTTTCCTGTTCTTCAACGATCTTTCCTGCAATACTTTTAACTGATCTCGAAGTTCCACAGCGCGCTCAAAATCGAGATTCTTGGCTGCTTGCTTCATCTCTTTTTCCAGCTTCTTAATCAATCCCGGTATTGCTCTCTGATTACTGCCAGCGGTTTCACGGCGGGTTTCCCCACCCTCGAGGAAAATCATTTCGCCGATGGAAAGATCGTCGGAACCTTCCGGTCTGCCGCGCAAGGCTTCCAGGATGGGGTTCGATATGTTTTTCATAATCGTTGTCGGAACGATATTGTTGTCTTCATTGAATTGTCTTTGAATGGTCCGGCGGCGCTGCGTCTCGCCAATTGCCCTGGACATCGAATCGGTCATGCGGTCGGCATACATGATTACTCGTCCGGCCGAGTTTCTGGCGGCCCGCCCGATCGTTTGCACAAGTGAGCGCTCGGCTCTCAAGAAGCCCTCTTTATCGGCTTCCATGATCACTACCAGGCTGACTTCCGGAAGGTCGAGACCTTCTCTTAATAGATTGACACCGACCAATACGTCGAATTCGCCCAGACGCAAGTCGCGTAAAAGCTCGATTCTCTCCAATGCCTTCACGTCGCTGTGCAGCCAGCGCACTCTAATTCCCAGTTCTTGAAGATATTCCGTCAGGTCTTCTGCCATCCGTTTGGTCAGTGTCGTAACCAGCACTCTCTCGCTGATTGCCGAGCGCATCTTTATCTCTTTGATCAGGTCGTCGATTTGACCTTCAATCGGGCGCACGTCGATTTCAGGATCGACAAGACCGGTGGGGCGAATGATTTGCTCGACCACCTGGCTGCTCTGTTTGAGCTCATTGTCGCCCGGCGTGGCCGAAACAAAAACCACTTTGCCGACCTTGGAGAAAAACTCATCATATGTAAGCGGGCGATTGTCGCGCGCGCAGGGCAGGCGAAAACCGTACTCTACAAGCGTGTCTTTGCGAGAGCGGTCGCCGGCATACATGCCTTGCAATTGGGGAAGGGTGACGTGCGATTCGTCTATGAAAGTGATGAATCCGTCTTTGCCGAATTTGCGCACGAAGTAGTCGACCAGGGTCTGGGGCGGCTGTCCGGCTTCTCTTCCTTCAAGCACACGCGAATAATTTTCAATGCCGTTGCAATATCCCACTTCTTTGAGCATTTCAATGTCGAAGCGAGTGCGTTGCTTCAACCTTTGCGCTTCCAGAAGTTTGCCCTGGTTGCCCAGCTCTTCAAGGCGTTCGGCAAGCTCCAATTCAATTTGCTCGATCGATCTTTCCAGTTCTTGCTCGTCGGCGACATAATGCTTGGCCGGATATATTCTCACCACATCTGCCAGTTCTTCAATTTCACCTGTGACCGGATTGACGATGGCCAGCCGTTCTACTTCGTCGCCAAAAAGCTCGATGCGCAAAATGCGTTCTTCGTATGATGGATAAACCTCAATCACATCGCCGCGCGCTCGGAATCGGGAGCGTTCGACAACCATGTCATTTCTGGCGTAATGAATGTTGACCAGAGAAGTGAGAATCTCGTGCCGGTCAATTATTTGTCCGACTTTGAGCTCAATGGCGGCAGACAAATAGCGCTCCGGAACGCCCAGACCGTAAATACAACTGACCGACCCGACGACGAGCACATCGTTTCTTTCCCATAAAGAACGTGTGGCAGAATGCCTGAGCCGGTCGATTTCGTCATTGATGCTGGCTTCTTTTTCGATAAATGTATCGGTGGAGACAATGTACGACTCGGGCTGGTAGTAGTCGTAATAGCTGATGAAATACTCGACTGCGTTGTTGGGGAAAAACTCGCGCATTTCGTTGGTAAGCTGAGCAGCCAGCGTTTTATTGTGAGCCAGTATTAAAGCCGGCATCTGGGTTTCTTGAATGAGCTGGGCCATGGTCATGGTTTTGCCCGAGCCTGTGACGCCAAGTAAAGTTTGAAAACGCAGATTTTGCTCGATGCCGGTTTTGAGCGCGGCAATTGCTTTCGGCTGATCGCCTGCCGGTTTGAAGCTGGAGATCACCTCAAACGGCACGTTCGGCTTGTCAGGCGCCTGTGGCAGTTCTTTGCTGTACTGAACGCGGAATTCGCCGTCTTTGGCAATTCTCGATTCAGTTTTAGTGATGTTTTCGGCGGCGTCATTCTTTTTCATCGCCCTGGCTGGACGATTGTTTTTCGCACCCTCTGTGGGTCCGCTTGCACCGCTTACTGTTTTTCTCGGCATTTAAAAATTGACAAATGAACTCAGGCTTGAGGCTTGGCTTCTTCTTCAGGGACTTTAGTCTTGTCCTCGATTTCCATTGCCGCCTTCATTTCTGTCTGCGCATCCGACAGGCTCTTTTTGAAATTGCCCAAACCCTGTCCGAGAGCCTTGCCGAGTTCCGGCAGCTTCTTGGGTCCAAACAACACGAGCGCCAGCGTAAAAACTATGGCTATTTCACCGGGACCTACGTTAAACATGGACAGTCCTCAATCTTTGCAGTTTCTGCAGCCTTAAGATCTGCTGATCTTTTGCTCCCTAATCCTAACATGAATGAACGGCCGGTACTTTCGGCTGTATCTAAGGAGACGCCTTGCCGTCATCTTTGTTTCCAGCTGCTTCCTTGGCGCCTACCGTCTTTGGCTTTATCCCCGGCTTTGAATCTGGCTTTTCCGGCTCGACCTTGGACGGGTCGGCAATGGGCGTATATTCCGAAAGCACGGAATCAAGAGGAGACTTGAGATTGCCGGACTTGGAGCGATCGGACAATTCAGCTACCAGTGCATCCATCCACGCATATTCGGGGACCAGACCGAGAGGAGCCAAGTGGGAGATGATGTTGGCGGCATCAAGGGTTGAGTTGGGCTCATTTGTCTGGCGCTGGAAATTTTGAATATTGCTGCGGCAAAGGGTGGAAACATAAACCGGCTCAGGATTGAGGCGCATCCACCTGGGTTTGGCGTCGAGAAACTGATTGTATAGAAGGGCGATATGCGGATGGTCAGGTTGCCTTTGCGTGTGGCCGACAACTGCGCCAAATAGACCAACCAGGAGTTTTGGATAAGCCTCACAAACTTCTTTTACATAGAGCGAACCGTCTCTCGATTCAAAATACGCTTTGCTTTCGGCAAGCGTGGCTACGCTTCTAGGCCAGCGCAGAAGTTCAAGAAATGATTGTTTCTTTGGTTTTTTGCTTGCGGTCTTTTCGTCACCATCGCCTTGGTCTTTACTGTCGCCTTTGTCTTTGCCCTTGCTTACTTTCTTGTCGTCCTGGCTATCGGTGTCGGAGTCATCATTGTCTTTCTTAGCCTTATCCTTGTCTTTCTTGTCCTTACCATCCTTATCTTTAGTGTCATCTTTCTTTTCAGGCGGCTTGGGCAGGCTCTTCACAAAAACTGTGTGGCGAATCAACGCCTCGGTTACAGGCGGCGCGTAGATTTGCTTGTCCAGCCCAACTTCAGAGGCATAGGGGATGGGGTATTCCAACTGTTCGTCCCACTGCTTGTTGCCATTTTCGTCAAAGTAAAGAACCCCGGGTATTTCCGTGTCCCCTTTTCTTTTGGCAACGCCCGGGTGAAGTTTGGCATTGGGAGAAAACATCAGCTTTCTATAGTCGACCAGTATCTGTCCGGTGGCGGCGCTGCCTTCTTTGTAGTGGCGATTGAGTGAGAGATCTTTGACCGTGCCCAAACAATCCGGAAAGAACATCGCACCGGCTGCGCCTTCAAAAAAGGCAAGGTAAGAAATAAAGGGAATCTTTTCCTTGAACTTGGCCATGGTAACAAGGGCGAGATTGGCGCCGGTTTCCCAGGCCACCAGCCCGACTACGCTTTGATCCAATGGCACAGGAATGATCTCGCGCACCGAGCGACCCTTGTAGTCGTTGCTTTCCCCTTTCATGAAAAGAATGACGTCCTTGAGGGCAGTGCTGCAGCAGTCGCCAAAATTGTCGAAGATGCCGTCGGAATGAAAGAGTTTGGTTCCTTTTCCTGGATAAGCAAAGCGCACCTCGGCAATACCGCTATTGGCGGCATGCATCGACATTTGCAGGCTGAGCAACTCATTGCCATTGACGACGATGGCAATAGGAGCGCCTGCTTTGTAGCGCGCCTTTTCCGGAAAAATGATATTAACGGCGATACCATTTCCTGGCGCCGCTGCAGATGGAACATATGTGCTGACAGAATCTTCCACAACTGCAACCGGCTTTTTCAAAACCGCTTCCGGCACGGAAGGAAAGGCCAGGACTGGAGTAAAACACGCTTGCAATCCGGTCAGTGAAACCAAAATTGAAAGAGCAAAAGCAGCAATTCGCGTTTTCATCGACTTACGACTGTTCGGCATTTAGATATGACCTGTAATACACTGATTGAAAATCAGGGCTGACCGCCCGGAATGATTGGCTGTAATTTTGGAAAATCGGCGACAGCGGCAAAGTGCTTGTACATGCGATTAAGTAAGGCTCTGCGATTGGCGCGTTTCTTTTCGTCCGGGTCATTGACCATGACTTTGTCAAAGAAAACATCAATCTCGGGCGTCACTTTTGTGAGCAGCTTGAGAGTTTTTTCGTAGCCGGCGTGATCTTCTTTGCTCAGCACTGCCTCGACTTCTGTGGAGAATTTTTCCCATAATTTCTTCTCGGCATCTTCGCTAAAGAGTGAGGCTGAGACTTCATCTCCTGCCGGGCCTTGAAGAATTCTGCCGATGCGATTGCCGACTCGAAAAAGGGCCAGACCTTCATCTGTTTTGGCCAGCGATTCAATTAACGCCAGGCGCACGAGCACGTCGCTGACATCATCCAGCGGATCCTTAATGGACAGAACCGCGTCTATAATCTCTCTTCCTTTGCCGCTTTCCAGCAATCGTGCTTTGAGGCGCTGAATGATGAATTCATTGATTTCCGTGCGAATTTCATCACGCTTGAAGCCGCGTTTGGAGTTTTTCAGTTTTGGTTCAAACTGATCGAGCAAACGATCTGTAAGCATTGAAATTGAAAGCGGTTTATTGGCAAGCCCCTCAATAAGTATGTCTACGAGACCCTGCGCCTGTCTTCTCAGGGCATAGGGATCGCTTGATCCGGAGGGTTTTTTGCCGAGCGCAAACAGTCCGACTACATTGTCGAGTTTGTCTATTGCTGAAATCAACTGCCCGACCGCGTCTTTTGGAATTTCGTCATCGGTGTGCCGGGGCGCATAGTGAGACGATATAGCTGTGACGATTTCGGGCGGCTCGCCTTCTTTTTTCGCGTACCAGGAACCTACATAACCCTGCAATTCCGGCAATTCCCGGACCAGGTTGCTGACCAGATCGAGCTTGCATAATTTGGCGGTGCGCTCCAGGCACATGGCTACGTTGCTGTCCAGAGAAAGCGTGTCGACGATGACGCCGGCCAGCATAACCAGACGTTCTACTTTCTCTCCATAACTGCCCAGTCCTTCCTGGAAGGTGAGTTGATCGAGGGCGGCTTTTCGATCTGTCAGTTTGGTTTTTTGATCGTCAAAATAGAAAAACTTGCCGTCGGCCAGCCGCGCTTTGATGACGCGCTCATTACCCTGCTTGATCGATGCCTGCGCTTCTTGTCTGTCGTTGTTTGAAATCGTGATGAAATAAGGCAGCAGATTATTGTCGCCGCCGTTTTTGGTCTTTTTCTCGATGGGGAAGTACCGCTGGTGGTGCACCATGATCGTTTCGATCAAAGTGTCCGGCAATTCCAAATATTCTTCTGCAAACTGGCCGACCACCGGATAGGGCCACTCGGTCAGATTGACCACCTCATCGAGAAGCGATCCGCCCAATTGGCGGGCCTCTCCGCCCAATTCCGTGGCTCTGGCCAGGACCCCTTTCTGGATTGTATTGCGGCGCTCTTCGGGGTCGACAAGGACCTTTGCATTCCTCAATTTCTCGCTGTATTCAGCCGGGTTTTTCAAACTGATGTCACCCGGGCTCAAGATGCGATGTCCTTGAGTGATGCGGCCGGATTTAAGACCGGCCAGCTCGAATTCCACTACTTGCTCATCGAGCAAAGAGACAATCCATCTAATCGGTCTTGAGAACTTTAGTTCATTGGTGCCCCAGCACATTGGCCTTTCGAAAGGCAGCTTGTCGACAAGGGTGGGCGCTATTTCTTGAAAAACCGCCTGGGCCTGTTTTCCAACTACCGTAACCTGGGCGAACAAGTGCTCGACACCGCCTACTTCTTCCTTTTCCAGCTGTTCGACAGTCAAGCCATATTTGCCGGCAAATCCATTGGCCTGGGCCGTAGGCTTGCCGTCGGCTCCGAAGGCCGCCTGCACTTTGGGTCCCTTGACTCGATTGGTGGTGGTTTCCTGCTTAGCCTGGACGTCTTTGACAAGGACAGCCAGTCGTCTGGGCGTGGACATCGCTTTGACGCTGCCGAAGGTCAGTCCGTTGGCTTTGAGAGACTCCTCCATCAGCTGTTCGAGTTTTGCTTGCGCCTCATTAATTTGCGCGGCGGGCAGTTCTTCCGTTCCAATTTCCAGCAGGTAGTCAGGCATATTTCCTTTCTTTATAGGACGACAATGAAGGTCCAATTATAGGCAACGAGCCTGCTTAGCGTCTTCAAGTGTAACCGGGTATATTGTAGAGGCGATGTATTGCATCGCCCATGCCGGACGCCCGGCGGGTTTGCGGCGAATAATCAAGTTTTCATGGACACTACCCTTCTTACCGGCATCGCCATCGCTGTTGTCATATCGGCGGCCCTTGCGGCGCGACAGGTTTTGTACGGGGAAGAAGGCGTGATCACCAAGAAGCGCCGATTGGAAACCGGGGATCTCGAGGTTTCGGTGCGCACTTCTGGTAACGAATTCGTGCTCGATGACCTGATGACTCTGATAAAAAACTATTCTTTGTCAGGTCGAAACGACGAAGCGATTGCCTCTGCCCGGCAAGCTTTGACTATTGCCGAGCAAGAATTCGGAAAGTCCGATGAAGCCGTAATTCCCATTCTGGAAGCCTATGCAGATGTGCTTGTCAGAGCGAAAAGGCAGGTGGAGGCAAAGAATCTGAAAGAGCGAATAAAATCAATTCGTGAGAAAAAACCATATGAAGAGAAATCATTCAAGCGCTCCAGGAGATAAACTCGGTGGCACCACTGGCGGTGATTAAATCGATTGTTTCGGTATCTGCAGCCCTTATATTCAGCCTCACTTTGCCTGCCGGCGCGGCTTTTGCATCGGGCGGCGGGGCTTATGTGGGGCTTGAATTTTACGGCTCATCGCAAATGTCTCGCCCAGAACTGGAAAGAATATTGGCTCTGCACAATGGCGCTTCTTACCGGTCGGTACAATCTGCTGTCGAGCGCTTGAGGCGGGCATTGAAAGCGCGCCGGCTGGAGGCCAATATCCAAACTGTCACCGGTGACGGCAGCGACATTTACCTCTCGGTGGATATATATGGGACCGAAGAAGATTTGCCCTGCCGGATTTTGCAGGATCCCCATCAGGTCAATTTCCGCTCTGAAGAACCCGTTCAAATTCTCGCGAAATTACACACGCGGCTGGAATTCCTTGAAGCGCAAGGACGTCCGGCCGACGAAGAAATACGTGACGGCATCAAGTATTACTCCGATGAAGTCTGCAATCAAATGGTCCGGGATCTCATAAAACACTGCGGGCCTATGCGAGAAGAACTGCTTTATTTGATCGATCACGATCCCAATGGCGTCAGGCGCGCCAACGCAGTGGAACTATTGAATTGGTCCGGAGAAGTCCCTGATACTGCAGCACATTTGCTCGCCGCCGTGGACGATATCGATATTACGGTGCGTACTCTGGTCACGCGGTATCTGTTCAAGAACCTGGCTCTTCTGCCGGATGACTTTCCTTATGCCGAGATGGTGGACGTTTACAGCCGCGACCTCCTGAGACCATCGCATGACGACCGATCCAAGGCGCTGTATCTGCTATTGGCCTTGACCAAAAAGCGTCCGGAGCTAATTCGCCAGATCCAGCTGCTTGATGACAAGAGGATCGAGCAATTGCAAGAACGCTCCCTTGTCCCTTCGATAAAATTGGCCTGTGGGCAATTTCAAAGGGTGTTTACCCGCGCAAACGTAGGCCTGACGGACGTTAAGCCGAATTTGGATTTTTTGCCGCCATAACCGTTTGAAACGTGTTTGCTGGGGTATTATCAATTTAGTCGGTGGGAGTGGCTTGCAGCCTCGTTTCGACTATTTGTCATGAGGGCGCCTCCCATCGGCTCTTTTATAAGTCGCTCAATAACTGTCTTAGACTATACGGCCGGAGCCGTCGTATAGCAGACGCTCCACGGGCTGCCCGTTTAACAGATGCGACTCGACTATTTCCTGGACGTCTTGGACGGTCACATGTGCGTACCAGACTGATTCCGGATAGACGACTATCACCGGTCCGTGACCGCACTGGTCGAAGCAACCGGCTTTGTTGATTCTGATTTGTTTTTTCAGCCCGCGCTCCGAAATCTCTTTTCTGAGCGCATCTAAAACTTCAACTGCTCCCTGACCCGGGCAGGTTTTTCCTGACACGCAAACAAAGACATGTTTTTCAAAGATCTGCATAGACGCCTGCCGCTGGTAAAAGAAGCCATTTTAGCGCCCCTTGGGTATAACGATTGGTGGTATTGCAAACGATTTCGGAATCTGAATAGTGAGCGATAAACTACCTGTGCCACAAGCTGAGCCTTCCACAGGGCTGGCTAGTTGCAAAGAAATTCATCCGGATTTGCAGGTTCTTGGTGAGCGCAAGTTGCCCAGCCGCCTTGGCAGAGTCGCTGTCTCGAAAATGGTGCTGCCCTTTTTGGGCATGACCATATTGCTTATCACCACAGGACGCATGGCTGAGGCCGGCCCCTATATCGCGCTTTTGGCGGTCATCTTCATGATCGGGCTGGCCGTTGCTTGGTCAATGCAAGTCAATTCAGAAGAATCCCGCAAGGCAACCTGGATTTTCAATAACTGCAAAGCGATTGATATGGAAGGGCAATTATTCACAGTTGAAGAAAAGAGTGAAGGGCCGACAGTTTACCCGTATGTATTGACGCTGGAAGCACACCCGGGTGTTCAGTTCGAACCATATGTGATTACAAAAGATAGAATCAATCTGCCGATTTGTCGCGACCGATCAATGTGGCGCCACGATCTTAATTTGAGTGTCTTTGTAGACCCTGAAAGCGACCTGCCGATAGCGGCAGAAGACAAAGATGGAACGCGATATTGGTTGAGGCAAAGAAGGATTGAAGATTAGTGAAAGGTTGATTGATCGATGTCCGACATCACTCCGGAATCTAATTCAGAACGGCTGAACTTGTCAGACGCCAAGCCGGTTGAGCTTAAAACAGATGCGGAGATATCTGAAATGAAAACAGCGCTCAATTCGAGCGCCAATCTTTCCAATTCAGTTGTTGCAAGAAAAGAAAGCGCCGCAACACCCGCCAACTTCAAAGATTTGCATCCCGACCTCAGTTCGATCAGTATTCATAAATTCTATATATTTCTCTCCTTTCTCTGGCTTCTCTTTGTGATAGCGATCGCTTATTTGATTCCCGGCGTAATTGCATTTAAAGACTACGGAAATCTTTTTCAATTAGTGTTCGGAATTTTATTGATAGTAGGGATTTCCGCCGGGCTTTTTTACTCGGGATACAGGAGAACAAAAGAGTGCCTGCATGCCAGCTGGATAATGAAAACCGTCACGCCTGTGCAAGTTGATGCTTATCATTCCACTTTTGACATTGGCGAAACCAGCGAATGCTATCTGTACAGCTTCACTTTTTAAGGCGAAAATGCGCAGGTCGTTGAGGCGTTTTTTGTAACGGAAAACGGTGAGGCGAGAAAGCGCTATTGGCTCAAAACCAGAAAGTCGAATTTGCCCGCTACGCAACCTGGATTTTAGAGGTTGCCGAAGATGGCTCGGGTCGACGATTCTGGTTGCGCGAAAGAGTGCGATTTATCCGCTGAGTAAAACTTCAGCTATAGTTTCAGAGGACAGTCAGAGGCGACGGCATTTATTCCAGGTGACGGAAAGTGGATAGATTTGATGTTGCAGCCTATAAAATTCGCACGCCAATTCCGGCCAACTATAAGACCTTCACCCTGACCTCAAGCGTTTGTCCGTCAACTTCATAAACAGGTTTCTTCTCTTCTGGATGATTACGCTGTCTCATACAATGGAAAAATCAAATCCCAATTTTCGTATAACCAAATAACCAGCGAACATGCCGAAAAAATTGAAGGTTTACTTTGATTTGAACAGTCACGAAGCAATTATGCTGGACGATGGCAAAGGCTATCGATACTGGCTGCAGTCGAATGCATCTCAGATCCCAACTATCTAGTAGTTCGAGAACATCGAGATGGCAGACATAATTACCACAGTGGAAAGGCCCTGCAGGAATATTCCTGCAGGATTCAAGATCTAAAATCGCGAGCAGCAACGGGAGAATCAATATCAATTGAGCGAAGTCTACGATCCGACTGTTAAAGATGATGACTGGTGGGGACGGCCAGGAGCCCCAATTCCGGATGACTATAGAGACATTCATCCGGACCTGAATGCACTTAAGAAATCGTCTTCATTGAAGTTTTTTTTGGCTGTCATAGCTATTGTTTTTTTGCCAATGTCGGGATGCTCTCTTTTGATCGCATATACTGATAATGATTACAGTCTGGCTATTCCTCTTTTGGTTGTAATCGGCATCATAGCTCTGGTTTTAGCTTCAGTGAAAACCAATACCTATGCCTGTCGCTATGCGACGTGGATCTACAGACACATGGCGCCTGAGAAGGTGAAGGTCTCTGTTGGTGCAGAGCCACTCATTCGTAAATATTCCTGGAACCGTCAATATTTCAATTACGTTTTCAATTTTCCAGAGCGCCATCCCAGAGAGTACGGGTGCAATGCGATAAGCAAAGATGGAAAGGCTGAGAACCTATTTACTGAAAACCCGGCCTATCACGGAGGCGAAGTGGAACTAAATGTCTACTTCGACCCGGTCAATAAACTGGCTATTGTTGCCGAGGATTCGAACGGTTATCGCTTCTGGTTAGAGCCGAGATTTCGTCCCATTTATCCGCCTGCTCAGATTGGAAAACCAATTGGATAATCATGATCTGATCGCTCAAAAACAGCACTTGCCGGTACCGGACGGATTTACCGAGATTCATCCGGATTTGCAGGGATTTAGCAAGAATCCAATCAGCGGAATTTTTGTCGTATTGGTTTTTCTTTTTGGTATTCCTTTTTACCTGGTCTCATCCGCTGGTATTTTTTCGGCGCAATTTCCATTCATCATTTTTCTTCTTCCGATTGTGTTTTTTGCCTTCGCATTAATCGAAGGGCGCAAGGTCAACGCTCATAAGGGCCGCTATGCGACTTACATAGTGAAAAGCGAAGCGCCGCAAGAGGTTGAAGTCGTGGCCAAATCCAGGTTTATTAGTGCGGCGACGCACACATATAAGCCGCTCTACTACTATGTTTTTGATATTTCAGGTCTGCACCCGCAAACGGCCAGAGCCTATGTGGTGACCTCGAACGGCCAGGCGCAAAGCCATCTTTCAAACTTTCAAATCCAGGGCCGGTCGCCTGTGAAAATGAAGGTATGGTTCGATCCGCAAAGTCACCAAGCAATCATGCTGGAAGATAATGCGGGCTTTCGCTACTGGCTGGAGCCCATGGCGTCACTATTTCCTACTGGCTAGCTGTCTTCTTGGCAGCCTTGAACACTTGTTGGGCTTAAAAGGGAGTCAATCGCCCCCTCAGCGAGGGTTCTCCGGCTTCCATCCATTAAGAAACGCTTACAGTTGGGCTGTTTGAGCGACAAATCGGTTGACCGGAGCGCATATTATTGGAAAAATACACCTTCGCACTTTGCGATTAGACCGCAGACAGCACGGTGCCCTCGCGTGAGCAGGGCTTAATCACTCCGATAGGAAACTATCAATGAGTAGCCGGCTTGAGGTCACAAATTCGACTATGTCGATTCAGAAGAGTACATCCATGTACCCTCTGCTTGTGATCCCGCGGAAATATCCCTGGGATTTTTTCTATTCTGGGGAGTTTCAAAAAGTTGCGTTGCACTGGTCTTTTTAACTGTTCGCCAACAGTTAGAGGGATACGAATAAGGAGGCGCTAATGGCCACCAAGGCACGCAAGCAGGAAATCGTCTCGGAACTCAAAGAGTTCTTCAAAGACGGCAAAGTGGCAATTGTCACCGACTTGAGCGGTTTGACAGTTGCTGAAATCACTGCGTTTCGCAGAAAGCTCGATACGAGCAAAGCCAAATGCCGTATTGCTAAAAACACTCTCATTAAGATCGCTACCGATAGTAGTGAGTTTGCCGCAATCGAAAAACTGGCTAAGGGACCGTCGGCAATCGTTATCGGTTACGACGACCCCGCACAACCTGCAAAAACGGTTGTCGATTACCTGAAGTCCATTAAAAAGGGCGCGGTAAGAGGCGCTGTGATTGAAGGCAATGCTCTCACTTCCGATGAAGTTAAGGGTCTTGCCGAGTTGCCCAGCAAAGAACAATTGTTGTCATCGATTATGGGTGGATTGGATTCCGGTGCCAGAGGCATTGCCGGACTTCTCGAAGCCGTTATTCGCGACATCGCTGTACTGGCTGAAGAAGTCGCTAAGAAGAACAACCCTGCCGCTTAGGCGAGTTCTGTGTAATTCATGCTGAAGACATAGTTAGAGGAGAAAATACAAATGGCTACGAAACTTTCGGTTGACGATCTGTTGGAACAAATCGGATCGCTCACCCTTATGGAAGCTGCTGACCTGAAGAAGAAAATGGAAGAAAAGTTCGGCGTCACTGCCGCAGCACCTATGGCTTTCGCAGCAGCACCTGCTGCTGGCGGCGCTGCTGCTGTTGAAGAGAAGACCGACTTTGACGTAATCCTGACTTCCGTCGGCGACAAGAAGATCGAAGTCCTGAAGACCGTTCGCGAACTCACCGGCCTTGGCTTGAAAGAAGCTAAGGATCTCGTTGATGCCGCTCCGAAGCCTTTGAAGGAAAAGGTCAAGAAGGAAGAAGCCGACCAGATGAAAGAAAAGCTGGAAGCGGCTGGCGCCAAGGTAGAAATCAAGTAGACTTTACATGCGCTAATCTGGGAGTAGCACATCTCCCTTACGAGGCATGCGAGTCATTTCCACCAAATCACTAGTGAAAACTGCGCGGCAGCGCTTGATTGCAAGGACAGCGAAAGCTGGCAATCGGCTCACCGCGCAGTTTTTCTATGGACGTAAACTATGAAGTGTCCAGGCTGCGGTCTTTATCATCCCAATCAATACGAAAGGTGCGTCTCCTGCGGGGCTTCATTCAAGGAAGGCGCCACAGACGAATTTGACGATCAGGCAGATGGGCCCGAAAGCCCCAGGACTTCAAAAGGAACGCCTGTCGAGACAATGGAGAGACCAGCCCATAATGCCGACGAAATGGCTTATGACGAGGCAAAGTCTCATCCGCAAAGACGTTCCAAAAAACTGGGCGTCAGCATACAGAGCCGCTTGCCGACGATGGTCGGTGCTCTTACAGCGGTCACAGTTCTTCTGGTCTCGGCCGGAGCCACTATATTTTTCTTGACCAAGACTCCCGATGACGAGCGGCTTTTCATCAAAGGGAAAAAAGAGCTGTCCAACGGGCAGTATGCATTTGCCGTCAGCACTCTGGAGCAGGCTGCCGCCCTGCGCAATAAAGATCCGCGCGTTTTTCTGGCCCTGGCCAGAGCCTATGTGGGCGTCGATCAAGTAGACAAAGCCTGGGATTCAATCAGCCAGGCCCAACAATTGGGCTCGGGTGTGGTGGAAGAACCGCAACTGGCTTCGGATCTCGCCAATTATTATCGACAGCGGGGCAAGTATGAAAAGGCGCTCGATCTTTTGCGCCCGCTTGCTAAAAACAATGTGGCCGGCAAAAAGGCCGAACTTGCCGATCTTGATGCGCTTTACGGTGATGAAGCATTGCGCACGGGCAATGTCGATCTGGCATTGCGCTGCTGGGAGGAAGTAAGAGATTTGCGCGAAGGCTCTCGCTTTGGCGAAGCGGAAGCGCGTCTGGCTACCGTCTATCAAAAAATGGCTACCAATTTTGCAGCCAAAAACGACGATCAAAAAGCACTTAGTTATCTCAGTAAGCTAAATGCAATTGCCCAAAACGCCAAGAATTACGAGATGGCTTCCGATCTCTATGATAAGAATGAAAAGCTCGACCTGGCTATCGATCAGCTTCGTCTGGCGATCAAATATTCCACTCATAATCCGGTTTATGAACACAAGCTGGCCGCGCTTTTGACGCGCCGAGGCAAAGAATTGCTCGATGCCGGAGATACCGATGCCGGTTATGGTTATTTGCAACAAGCAAAGACCATAGATCCATCCAATGCGCTGCCGTCAGTCACATTGCGCGGCGTCAACGTCGGGCTGGAAGGTGGAATGCCTAAGATCAGTGGTGAGATCTGGAACCCTGGCGATGAACCGGTCAATTCATTGAATGTAAAAGTTGAATTGGTTGATACTGTTTCCAAACGTGTGCTCTGGACGCGTGACCAGAAGGTCGTCGATGAGTTTGTCCAGCCGCTTCAGGGGCGGGATTCCAAAACAATTGATTTTGTGGCCGGCACCTCTGTAAGAATGAACGGCACCAATGAATTCAAGGTCTATCTGGACGGCAAGCTGTACAAGTCTTATCGTCTGGGCGAGAAGTCAAAACCGGATGCGCTTGCCGGTGATTCATCCGGCACCACCAGTAATGACAGTTCAAGCAGCACTTTGAGTCGCTTGCGTCCGCACGCTTCCGAAGAGCGCAATACGGCCCCTCCCCCTGCTCCTGATCGCTCGCAATTGCCTGAAGTTTCTCCTTCACCTACCGAGCCGCCCAAGTCCAAGGAATCGGCCGAAGACAAAACGATGAAGGATTTAGATTAGACTAGACTAGTTTAGAGGCTTAACGTTTTTGCTGACGAAACCATTACGTCTTGCACTTTCTTGCCGCCCTGCGCGTTGACATGCGCTGAGTCGTAGAAATCGCTGATTTGAAAGGCGTTGCTGGCATCAAGATCGAGCAATTCGTCGCCGAATTGCAAGGGCATTTTGCAGATTTCTTGCTGGTATCGGCTGTAGAGTTTTTCCGGAATCAAATTCTTGTTCTCATCGGTGATCGGCATGTTTACGACGATCATACGAATTCCATTTTTCTTGCAAGCAGCGAGCATTTTTTGAAAGCTTGCTTTTTCTTTCTCGAAGCGTTTGAAATTTGCCGGCTGATATCTCTCTTTCCACTCGGAAAGATCGTTATAGGCAGAGAGTTTTGACGTGCACGGGGATTTGAAAGCGCTGTTCTTCTCAGGCGCCTGAAGTTTCCAGGTTTTGATCTTTGCCAATTGGTTTACTTCATAGAGATCGGCAGGATGTGAAAGCCGGTCGCATGCCCATCCCGTCAGCATTGTCTTGTAATCGCCGCGGACTTTGTACACATAAACCAGCTGCTCGACGAGTAGATCTCTTGTTTCATCGAAAGATCTGGCCTCGGAAAAAATCTCAGGCAGGCTGATGCGATTGCTCAAAAGCCGGCAGACAGGGGTCTTTCCGACTGCCGGGACAAGATTGTCGATGAAGTCGCGCGGACCGATGCCGAAGATGACAATTTGAGGAGCGCGACCTGCTTCAATGACGCGGCGCAAAATCAATTCAGCATCCGATGCCATGCAGGCTACGCAGGTGAGATTGAAGGCGGTAATCGGGGTGCCGGTTTTCTCGGCAATCAGATGCTCCAAATAGCGTGCGCCTGTGTATATTCGGACCGCATCGAGATTCTTGTCGTCAAAACTGCCGGTGTATTCAGCGTCATAGCGAGCGATTGCTTCCATCGGCAAAGACGAGCCCAGCACAAGCAACTCGGGGCGTTCTTTCGAATTGAAAAAGGCGGGCAGCTTACTGACTAGCGGGTTTTGCTCCAAAGGCACAAAACGCGTTGTCTTCATATATTGAAGCGGCTTGACTGTCTGAATCAACCAGTTGAGCCCGACCAGGCTGACGACAAGCCAGCACGTGAAGCTGGAAAGCACCACTAGCAAAATGCTTTTCCGGCTCGATCTGGATTCTGTTGCGAGTCTTGAGGTGGTAACCTGCATTGACGAGCCCTTAACGGTCTTTGTAAAGCCTTTACAATGACAGTCAAGAGTTTAATTGATAGAAGTTTTTTTCGAATTAATAACTCGTAGTTTTCCCAGTGAAGACGGTGCCAGGGTGGAAAACCAGATTGTCTTTTTCTCAGAAACCCTGTAGTAGATACTAATCAGGGCAGCTTGGCA
>Ga0265313_10001474_pt1 | contig 21922 bp, 21 predicted proteins | sample 4123metaG_FD_203122 | JGI IMG/M metagenome (GOLD analysis project Ga0265313, IMG submission 203122) | Rhizosphere microbial communities from Carex aquatilis grown in University of Washington, Seatle, WA, United States - 4-1-23 metaG | ecosystem: Host-associated > Plants > Roots > Rhizosphere >...
CGGCCGCGCGCCCTTCGTCTAGCGGTCTAGGACGCCGCCCTTTCACGGCGGAAACACGGGTTCGATTCCCGTAGGGCGCGCCAGCTAGAAAAATCAATCACTTAGCCGATGCGTTAGTGAGGGTAGTGGGAGTGTTTAGTGGGGTCTTTCTCGTCCTTTAACCTCTGTCCGCGACCCGTGCCTCGTCACTCAAATCTGGCAAATCGCACCCTTACTGAGGCTTTGCGTGCGGCGTGGGTTCGGACGTGGATGGACCCGTCCCGACAAGCCCGTGGCTAGGCTACAGGGGATACGTGTACGCGCTTCATTGTGCCGCCGTTCGGTAGCAAGGTATAACTCCAGGCGCTAGGGGTTGTGCAATCACGGGGCTTCAATGCGCTGCCGGATTTTCGCGTTGGTAGCTGTAGGCGCGTTGGCGACGTGTCCAGTCGCCCGGGCTGCTAAGTTTTCGAGCGCCCCCGACAAAGACCGAAAGGTGATCGTCACCCTCACCGGCGAAATCGTCGAGGGCGATTCCGACGCCTTCAAGAATATTGTGCGAACAGCAAACAGTGCCGGTCACGTTGTTGGCCTCGTCAGACTCAACTCACCGGGCGGCAGTATTTTGGAAAGCGTGAAGATCGCCGAGATAATCCAGTTTGGCAAGATAGCAACTTCAGTCATCGGCTCGTCAACATGTGCATCTGCTTGTTTTATTGTCTTTGCCGCGGGAAATGAAAAGTTCGTGAACTACACCGCTTCGGTCGGCGTTCATGGCGCCTCGGACGCATCGGGCCAAGAAACTACGCAATCTAACGCGGCCACCGTAACCATGGCGCGCGTCGTCAAGGAATTAGGCGTACCGTCGAATATTATAGGAAAGATGGTCGTAACTCCTCCCGACCAAATGGTGTGGCTAACCCCAGACGATTTGCGTTCGATGGGAACCCTGATGACAGGGAAACCCGCCCAAGTGCCTATCGAACAGCCTTTTACGTCACAATTGCCGCAGCCACTTAATCCAAAAGAGAAATCCCTAGCATCCAAAGACGCTACACCGCCTAGTTGGGATAAAATGCTTGATCGAGCCATCCAACTTTCCAGCAAACAACACAATGGAACCCCAGATATCGAACGAGTATGTCAGCCGGATTTGAAAGAATGCATAAACGGCCTTTCTTTTAAGGCAGCCGATGGCACTGACATGATTATGAAGGTGACGGAGGATATGAACGGCAAGCTGCTGAAAAAGGAGGTATGTAGCTTCAACAAATACGGTGATATACGCGACTGCCTAAATTGGGACACAGGTGAGCAACATCGCGACATGAAAAACAAAAACGGTGACTGGTATCGAATGGATAATCAATGAGTGGGTGGAACTACCCTCATGTGTCCACACTTTAGGTCTTTAATGCTTGGCGTGCCAAGTGAGAGGCCAAGTTAAGTATTTTTCGAGCAAACGGATGAGCGACGTTTGGTATTGTGCGGTGGGTGACAAAACAGTTGGCCCGCTCTCGCGAAGCGATCTAATCGCCATCCTCACGCAGGATGCCGACCCAAGAAATTTTCTCGTCTGGCGGCCCGGTTACGAACAGTGGGAAAGAGCGGAGGCTGTATCGGAGCTTCGATTTGCAAATATGCAGCCCCCGCCGCCTCCTCCTTTGCAATCAGTTTTCTCTCAGGTAACACCTCGTGAGCAACCAATTCGATCCGCTGATCCGGAGCCACGCGCTAGAGCGGTATCCCGCTCCAAGCAGACAAAACTAGGGTCAGTCTTGTCTGTCGCCGTGGTCGTCGGACTTATCGGCGGCTTGCGGGTCCTTATGAACCTGAGCGCAACGTCAAGTCCTAGCCCGACCAGCATCGTGTCTGGAACAGTACGTAACGCGTTCGTTTCGGCAGGGATGAAGAAATGCCTTAGTCGGCAACAGAATGATCCCGACAACAAGGCACTTTCGCTTTCGACTAAAACGATCACCACCTACTGCTCGTGCTACATGAATGCGATCGCCGATATAACGACCTACGGCGACATAAAAAAGGAAGCAGCCGGCTCGGTTCCGACCGAGCTGAGCCAAAAATATAGTGGCGCCAACGCCTCTTGCCTTAATAAGATGCGGAGAGGCCTCATGGGTGAAGGCAAATGAGACATGGAGAATACGTGGTTTTATGCAGCGGGTGAAACTTCAGTTGGGCCACTTTCGTTGGCGGATTTGACGGCGATCTTATCTCGTGTCTCGGGGGCGCACAGTGTTCTCGTATGGCGGGAGGGATTTCGGAGTTGGGTCAGAGCCGATTCAGTAGCCGAGCTTGCACTATGCCTGCTCAAGCCACCGCCACTGCCAATCCATCAGCGCACCGAGCAGATAGCTCCCGCCATAAAGATTCGGCCGGACGACCAACGTGCCGCGTCGCATGTGACAAGTCGGCCCGATAATCTACACCCATGGCGTCGGTATTTTGCCCGTATCATGGATTTGTACATTTTCATTTTGGTGTTCTTCTTTATCCTTGGCCTCATATTTCCCGAGTTTTTCCAAGGCCCGCAAACTCAAGGATCAGAGCGCGCCAACGACTATGCGTTCACGGTGTTAGGTTCCGGCGCATACGTCCTTTTTGAGGCCATTTGCCTAAATACTTTTGGGGGCACGTTCGGCAAGTTTCTCTATGGTGTCGGAATAGCGCTAGAGGGAGAACGCCATATCCCATTCCCAAAGGCTCTCAAGAGGGCACTTTCTGTGTGGGTTCGGGGGTTAGGATTTGGCATTCCAATCGTCTCTCTCTTTACGCTCTCCGTCGCTTACCGCACTTTGTCGAGAGAGCGGCAAACATCCTGGGACCGCGATTTCCATTTTTCGATCACCCCTCATCGGCTTTCAGTTTTCCGATGGTTATGCATCGGAGTTGCTTGGCTTCTCTTGTTTTGTGTTGTGCTAATATTGATTGCCTTTGGACGCCGAGCGTAGAGTTCATTGACTTTTCCTCGTTCCGAAAAGCACAATTGGCCAAACGTTGCGCAAGCGGCTGCAATTCTACCTGCCGGCGAACAGACACCCAAACGACCTAACGCCGCGGGGCACGTTTTGCCCGTCTTTGCTGCACTAACACGCTCCCGCGCACGTGGGGCCTCTTTGCCCCTTAAACCGGGTTGCGGAAAATCTGCTTTTCTGATTCGATTGCGATGCTCGCGCCGGCATGGGCGTGCGCGTGCAGGTCCCCGAACAACATTTAGGAACGCGGCCAATGCCGCGACGTGCGCGAACACGCGCCCTATTCCCGATTGCTTTAAGCGCATCCGCCGCGGCCGATGCGTTGTCCGTTCCGCTGCGCAAGGTGCAACGCGCACTCGATAACGGCGAACTGATTGGATACGCCGCGGGCGGAAATCGCACGCGAATTTTAGTTGTCGATCTTGTTGAATGGGTCCGCTCATGGTGGCCCCAAGCGAAGCGGAGAAAGTCATCAGCGATGTAACAGCCGCATTCAAATAGCAGTTCACCACATGGGGCAGCAACGCCACGCAGGCCGATGACGCGGCGCTGGTGCTCGGCACCAAATGCGCAATGGGTTGCCGGCACGCTTTCGCTGATCGAATCCGGTGAACCTTTGACGCTCGATTGGGTCAAACAAAACTAGCCGTACCTGCTTTCGGGCACGATGTTTGCTGATCGCACGCTTGCTGACCGTGCATTTATTGATGCCCATTTAGGCAGCCGCGGCTAACTGGTGCGGCAGATCGGCAAAGAAGCCGCCGACAAAGTTGCGAAGCAATATGGCCTGCGCAGCGTTTCAGATACGTGCGCACGAGATCGTAAATCGCAGCGCAACTCGGGCAATTGAATCGCGTGATGTGCGGCGCTTCGGCTGCTGACATGGTTCCGCTCCCGGCTGCGTCGGCTCTACGACCAAGCGCGAGCGCAAAGCTGCGTTCATTCACTTCGGCGCGATCATCGGAACAGAGCGGCACGCTCATTCGGCAAATCCGACGTTGAACGAGGACACCGATCCCGCGGAACGACTTGCGAGGCGTCGACGTTATCGCGCGTGTTTGGAAACTCTAAAGGAGATGCGTAGATGACGCTCGGACGAACCATACTTGGCGCCGCCCTCGGTGCTGGCCTGCTGGCGGTCACAAGCGCCGGCGCCTCGGCCGCTATCGTATGCCAAGGCAATGTCTGCTGGCACGCGCACGAGAGATATGCGTATCCGCCCACTGCCGGCGTCGTTATTCATGAGGACACCTGGAGGGCAAGCCCAACCATCAGATTCCGCGAACACGAAGGCCGCGGCTATTGGCGAGGCGACACCTGGACAACCTGGTAATCGAAAAACATTCGCCGGGATGAGGCCGCCAACAGAGGCGGCCTCATCCATTTTGGGAGCAACTCGCATTTTGAAATGCGCGACGGTGGACGAATGGGCATGAGCGAACGGCAGAAGCTCACGATGGCGAAGCTTGTGGGGGTTATTGAAATCGAGTTTTCGAAATCATTGGGCCACAGCGCGGCCCAATATATGCCGCGCGTGCGCATCCGCGCGCGCGCCGGTGAGCCGAATTGGCACGCCGAGATCGGCGGCGATACCGGTCTTTCGATCCTGGGCGCTTTTCTTGAATCGTTCGACCGCGTCAGGGCCGTGTACGATCTCGACGTCGAGGCGCGCGATCGCTTGGTCTCGCAGGGCCGGCACTAGCGGTCCGATTCTAACATTCGCAAACCGAGTCCGCGGCTGGGTGCGCCTCTCAGCATGCGCCGAGATTGGCCTGCGAGCTGTAGATGCTGCTGGTCGGCGGCACGCCGACCGGAATTTGCCCGAGCGTTTCGGTTGACTCGCTGGGCGGCGGCGTCGCGGTTCCGGGCAGGCCGCCGGCGCCACTGACTGAAATCGAACCCGAACCGTTGCACGGCAAGCCGGTGACCGGGTTGGTCCCGGTGGCGCTGCCGCCGATCGCCGCGGTCGAGCCAGGCAACGAGCCAGGATTGATCGGCGATACCGGCGGCTCCCCGGTCTCCGGGAGGCTGAACGGCGTGAACGCGTTCTGCACCAGAATAAGCGGCGGTCGTGCCGCCATCGCCGGGAGCGGCTTTGCCGCGGCAAAACCCTGCGCGCGACCCGCCGCTGCACCAGACATTGCGCCAGCCGCGACAACAGCCGCCACCAGTGCCAGTTTTTCAAAAGCGTTTGCCCGCATCGCCCTCTCCCAGCCAATCCGCCCCGGATTCTCTAAAATCCAATTCCCTAAAATCCAACTCTCTAAAATCCAACTCTCTAAAATCTATTCTATCAGCCGCGCCACCGCAACGCAGCATAGGGTGCACTTCAATACCTTTTCCCATCCGCACGCGCGACTCAGATCGGTCACGCGGCTGCCACAGAGTACGTTTAGTCAAGACCTTCCCAGGGAGGGGTACAGGGAGAGATGCCGTCATGACCCTGCACACCGATAAAATGGCGCGAGAGCGGCTGGTCACCTACGATAAGAACAAGTGTCCGCAATGCGCGGACTGGCTCTTGGCGCCCGAGTGGTCCGAATATCTGAGCGAACGCTGCGTACGCCACACTTGGTCGTGCGATGCCTGCGGCTACGCGTTCGAGACCGACGTCTTTTTCGCTGAAGCGGCGTAAATTCGGCTTGTATTTCAAATGTCGCTTGGCGGCGTGCCCTAGGGCGCACCGTCGAGTGGCGTTTTCTGGTGCGGCGGATACTGGTGGCGCCGGCCGGTGAAATCCTCGACCGTGGTTCCGTCGGCCGAAAGGTAGCTCGGCCCGATCGGCGATTTGCCGTAGCCGCCCGGAATGTCGAGCACATAAGACGGCTGGCACAGCCCCGAGGCGCGGCCGTGCAATGCCCGCATCAATGCCTGCCCCGCGGCGATTGTGGTGCGCAAATGCGCGGTGCCGGGCGCAAGGTCGGCATGGTGCAGGTAATAGGGTTTGATGCGGCACTCGACCAGCGCTCGCATCAGCGCGCCGAACGTCTGCGCGTCGTCGTTGACGCCGCGCAACAGCACTGTCTGGGACAGCATCGGGATGCCGGCATCGATCAGCCGCGCGCAGGCTGCACGGGCGTTCGCACTCAGCTCGCGCGCGTGATTGACGTGCAGCACGACAAAGCACGCCTTGTCTTTTTTAATATACGCACGCAGTGCACGGACCAGCGCCGGCGAGACGCGTTCGGGCGCAACGGCGGGCACGCGCGTATGGATGCGCGTCACCTTGACGTGGGATATCTCCGCGAGTTCGTCTAGCACGCGCGTCATGCGTCGCGCCGAAAGGATCAGCGGATCGCCGCCAGTCAGGATCACTTCCCAGATTTGCGGCGTAGCGCGGATGTAATCGAGCGCGGCCGCGAGCGCGTGCGGTGACAGCGCCCCCTTGCCCGGCCCGACCATCTCGCGACGGAAGCAGAACCGGCAATACACCGCGCAGGCGTTGACGAGTTTGAGCAGCACGCGATCGGGATAGCGGTGAACGAGCCCTTCAAGCGGGCTGTGGGCCTCATCGCCAATCGGATCGGCGCTCTCGCCTTCCTCGGCGATCAGCTCGGCTGCATCGGGCACGAATTGCCGCGCGATCGGATCGGCCGGGTTGGCCGGGTCGATCAGACGCGCGACCTCCGGCGTGATGGCGACGGCGTAACGCGCCGCGACGTCTTGCAGCGCGGCCAGGCGGTCGCGACCGATCAGACCCGCTTCGGCGAGTTCCGAAGGGCTGCGGAGCGATTTTTCCGGCTCAAGGGCGGCGTTCATGACGGCCTCGCTTCACTGCCATGCTGCACGGCGATTGGCGGCTTATGCGCGATGCGACACTGTGCAGGCAAGCGCCTGCCCGGCAACGATTGGGATCAAGCCGCGCCCACCGAGCCCATACCCACCGAACCCATGCCCACCAAGCACTTGGCAAGCCAGCCGGGCATTGTTACGGAAAACCCATCGAGCGCCCGTAAGGCGTGAGGCAGCCCAGCACAGCAGGACAGGCCAATGAAAAACTACATGGACGGCGGGGAAGCGATCCTGGAAGCATTTCGCAAACTCAAGATCGACTACATCATGTCGTCGCCGGGGTCGGAATGGTCGCCGGTCTGGGAAGCCCTGGTGCGGCAGAAGGTCGGCAACCGCTCGGGCCCGACCTACATCGACTCCTGGCACGAGACGCTCGCCGTCAACATGGCGACCGGCTACACGCTGATCACCGGCCGGCCGCAGGCCGTGCTGGTCCACGCCGGCGTCGGCCTGTTGCAGGGCAGCATGGGCGTGCACGGCGCCAATCAGTCCGAAGTGCCGATGATCGTCATGTCGGGCGAATCCAATACGCTGGGCGAGGATCCCAATGTCGACATCGAGCAGCAATGGTATGGCGGCTTAAGCGTCGGCGGCATCGAGCGCTACGTCGAGAACATCACCAAGCTGGCGCGGCCGGTGACCAGTCCATACACATTATATGAGCAGGTGATCCGCGCCGGCGAGATGGCGCAGCGCACGCCGCGCGGGCCGATCTACCTCAACGTCGCGCTCGAGCACATGCTGCACGACTGGACGCCGCCGAAAGACGACCGCGAGGTGCCCTTCGCGCCGCGCGTCCAGGCGCATCCGAGCGAAGTGGAAAAAGTCGCGGAGCTGCTGTTGTCGGCGAAAAATCCGATCGTCGTCGCCGAACAATCAGGCCGCGATCCGGCGGCATTCCACGCCCTCGTCGAGCTGTCCAATCTGCTCGGGCTGCCGGTGACCTGGAGCCGCGGCGCCAATTTCGCGAACTTCCCGACCAACCATCCGCACTATCTCGGCGTCGCGAGCTACAAGTATCTTGCCGACGCCGATCTCGTTCTGCTCGTTGGCGGCCGCGTGCCCTGGTACCCGGCGCATGTGCGACCGACCAAGGGCAAGATCGTCGCGCTCAACGAGAACCAGTTCAAGAACCACATGATCTATCAGCAGCTGCACGCCGACCTTTATCTGGAAGGCGACATCGCGGCTTCGCTGCAGATGCTGGCCGAAGCGGCGCGCGCCGGCAAGCCGAACGCCGACGCCATCGCCAAGCGGCACGCCAAATGGAAGGGCGAACACGACGCCTTCGTTGCCGGACTGAAAGCCGAGCGCGAGAAGGCCAAGAGCGCCAACGGCAAGGGAATCGATCCCTTGATGCTGATCGACATGCTCGCCGAAGTGATGCCGGCCGACACCGCCTTCGTGGACGAGACCATCATGCACGGCCCGGTGCTGCGCCAGCACCTGCCGTTCACCACGCCGCACAGCTTCTTCCGCGGCTTCGGCGGCCTCGGCCAGGGCATCGGCACCGCGCTCGGCGTCAAGCTCGCCTCGGGCAAGCGGACGGTAGCGCTGCTGATCGGCGACGGCGGCTTCCTCTATAATCCGGTCATCCAGGCGCTCGGCGCCTCCAAGCAGCACAATCTCCCGATCCTCATCGTCATGTTCAATAACAAGGGCTACATGGCGATGCAGAAAGGCCATCTCCATCATTACAAGGACGGCGCCGCCGAAGGAGCCAACATGTATCTCGGCTCGAAGCTCAACGGCTTCGATTATGCCGAGCTGGCCTCGCATTTCGGCCTGCACGGCGAACGCGTCCAGGACCCCGCCAAGCTCAAGGGCGCGTTGCAGGCAGCACTGAAAAAGGTGCAGGACGGCACGACAGCCATCCTCAACGTGGAAGTGAGCAAGTAGACTTTTTTTAACCAAACCGTCGCCTCGCCAAGCCTGGAATCTCAGGCCAAGCGGTCCCCGCCAATGCGGGGACAAGGTGGGCTTGTGTTCGAAATGTCACTTCCGCGTCGGCCAATGGCGGTATAACCTCTGCGTCGTTGCGTACTCTAGAGACCGCCAAGCGCTGTGAGTTTCGACAGCGCCGCGCGGGGCAACAAATCCACTGTGGAGATCAACATGGACGTAAGTGAAATCTCGAGGGAGCTAAGCGAGGGCAAGCTTTCACGTCGCGGCCTCGCCGATCGGCTCAAGGTTCTTGGTCTCGGTTTCGGGGCGGCTTTCGCCCTCGGCGTAACCGGCGCTCAAGCGGCTACGACGCCTGATGCCTCCGTGGCGCTGAAGTCGACCAATGTGTCGATCGACAGCATCATCAAAGGCCCGCAGGTGCCGGCCGCTGCCGTCGGCACGCCGATGGAGAAGACGGCTTGGTTCCGCCGCTGGTTCCGCCGCTTCTACAATCGTTACTACTATCACCGTAATTACTTCCGCACCTACGCCCGCTACTAGGCGCTTTGGCGGCGCGCCGGTGCTTTGCCGGCGCGCCGTTTTCAGCTCGGCTTACAGCGCGCCTCAACGCCAGCCCTGATCGGCAGTCGAGAGGCGGCAGCCAAGAAACCGGAAGCTGAGAATCAGCAGCCAAGACTGCGAATGCGAGCCAGCGCGATTGCGCGGCGGCAACCGTCGAAGGAAGGACGAGCCATGCCCAACTCCGACACGCAAGCCGCAGGGGTCGAAATCCCCGCGCCCGGTCCGGAAAGCCTGATGCACGGCCCACGCATTGCGCATGAGCCTGAAGCGTTCAGCTTCGTTCTGATCAAGCTCGCCTCGCGCTGCAACATCAAGTGCACCTACTGCTACTGGTTTCGCGACGCCGACGTCTACAAAAAGCCCGCGGTGCTGACACGCGATTCCGAGGATGCGTTCTGCGCCCGCCTCGAAGAGCACATTCGCGAATTCAACCTCGAGTATTTTCTGGTGGTGTTTCACGGCGGCGAACCGCTGCTGTTTCCCAAGCACAGGTTCGACGCGTTCATGAAAAAGCTGCGCGCGATCGAGGAACGCACCGGCTGCTTCATCGCGCGCGGCATCACCACCAACGGCATTCTGGTCGACGACGCTTGGGTCGAGCTGTTCAAGGCCCACGACATCAGCGTCACCGTCAGCATCGACGGGCCTGAGGAAATCAACGACAAGTACCGCATCGACTTCAAGGGTCGCGGCACGCTCGCGGAGACGCTCAAGGGCATTGAATGCCTGCGCAGGAACGGCATCGACCCTGGCCTGATCTCGGTGTGCAATCCGGGCACCGATCCGGAAAAAGTCTTGGCCTTCGTGGTCGACGAACTCGGCACTCTCGAATTCGACATCCTGCCGCCGGATGCGACGCACGCCGACAATCCGCCGGCGATCGACGCGTATTTCATCAGACTGTTCGACGTCTGGCTCGACAAATACGCGGCGCGCGGTGTCCGCATCGCCACGCTCGACGCCATGATCCGTGGTTTGGTCGGCAAATTATCGCTGTCCGACACCATCGGGCTTGGCCCGATCGAGACTGTGACGCTGATGGCCGACGGTTCGCTCGAGCCGCTCGACGTGCTGCGCATCGCCGGCAATGGCTCCACGGCCTCGAAGCTCAACGTCAGCAGCAATGCCATCAAGGAAGTGCGGACCGATCCGATATGGCGCGAGGCCTTCGAGGCCAGCACGCATCTGTGCGACACCTGCATGAGTTGCGAGTATCTGGATTCCTGCGGCGGCGGCCATCTGGCGCAGCGCTGGTCGCGCGAACGCCGTTACGACAATCCGAGCGTCTATTGCGAGAGCTGGAAGCGCATTTTCGGGCACATTTGGGCGCGCATCTCGCCCACCCTTTCGGTCGAGATCGAAGCCGCCGAGAATCGTCAGGCGGCCCAATAAGGTCCGCTCAGCGGGCCCGAGAGCCCCCCTGGACATCGCGCCACACGACGCGCCGAATGCCCCGCGCGCTCGCGCTTTCGTCACTCTGGCCGCGGCCGGCGCCAATCGCATTGCACACCCCGATTGGCAGCAATACCGCTCCGAAGGTTTTATGCGTTTTTCTGTTGATCCGGCGCGCGATTGATGTTGGAATTTTCGCCGGATTTTGGGGCGGCAAATGGCGTCAGAAGCGGCCGAACTCTCGGCTGTCATCGGCGATATCTACGACGCGGCGATCGATCCGACGCTTTGGAACCAGGCACTCGGGAACATCTGCGCCTTTGTCGGCGGCTCGTCGGCCGCGCTCCTGTGGCACGATTCGGCGCTGGAGCGTTCCGAAGCCGTGCATTTATATAACTTCGATCCGTATTACCTTCGACTTTATTTTGAGAAGTATCTGCCGCTCAACCCGATGTTCCCGGCCGCAAGTTTTGTCGATGAGGGCGTCGTCGTCGCCGACGAAGATATCATGCCGCGCGCCGAGTTGAACAAGACGCGCTTCTACAAGGAGTGGATCAAGCCGCAAGGCACCCTGGCCGCACTTTCCGTGAACCTGGAGAAAGGGCTCCTGCGCACGTCAATGATCAACGTGCGCATGACGGCGCCGCTGAAAGACCGGATGCGGCGCCGCCTCGGCCTGCTCGTGCCGCATTTGCAGCGTGCGGTGGCGATCGGCAGACTGTTTGATCAAAGCAAAGCAACCGAGCAGGCGCTCACGGAAACGCTCGATCACGTCGAAGCGGCGGTTTTTTTGGTCGACGCCAAGGCGCAGATCGCGTTCACAAACGGCGCTGCAAAAAAAATGCTTGGCGAGGCAAGCTTGGTGCGGATGGACCGTAATGCGTTGCGCGCCGTCGCGTCAAACGCCGACCGCACCCTGCGGAACCTCTTTGTTGCGGCCGGAAAGGGAGATGCGTCCGTTGGCGTGCGCGGCGTCGCAGTGCCGCTCGAAGATGCGTCAAACGAGCGATGGTATGCGCATGTGCTGCCATTAACGTCCGGAAGACGACGGCGAGCCGGCGACAAGCATGCTGCCGTGGCCGCCATATTCATACGCAAGACGGCGCCGAATGCGTTGTCTCCGTTGGAGGAGATCGCCAAACTCCACAAGCTGACCGCGAGCGAGGTGCGGGTGTTTGACGCGCTACTCAAAGTCAACGGCGTCAAGGCGATCGCCGACCGGCTCGGCGTGACACAATCGACCGTGAAGACGCATTTGCACAACGTCTTCCGAAAAACCGGAAAGAAACGCCAGAGCGATCTGGTGAAACTGGTCGCCGGGATGTGAACCGCCGCCTCTCAGCGAGCGGCGGCCGTTCATGGGCCTGACGGCGGCACCCACAGCACCTGATCGATGCGCGCGGCGCCGGTCGCCAACATCACCAGGCGATCGAGCCCGAGCGCGATGCCGCTCGCGTCCGGCATGTGTGCGAGCGCCGCCAAAAAATCCTCATCGAGCGGATAGCGCTCGCCGTAGCGGCGCTGTTTTTCCGCCATCTCGCGTTCGAGGCGCCGCCGCTGCTCGCGCGCGTCGGTGAGTTCGGCAAAGCCGTTGGCGAGTTCGACGCCGCAGACGTAAAGCTCGAAGCGCTCGGCGACGCGCGGATCGTGCGGCGACGGCCGCGCCAGCGCCGCCTGCTCTGCCGGGTATTCGTCCAGGATGGTAGCGCGGCCGATGCCGAGTTTCGGCTCGATTTTCTCCACCAGCACGCGGCTGAAAATATCGCCCCAGGTATCGTCGTCGGCAATGCGGATTCCCGCGATTTGCGCCGCGCGCGCAAGGCTGTCGCGGTCGCCCTGCCCGCGATCGAGCGTCGCCAAGAGATCGATGCCGGCATAACGGCCGAATGCCTCGGCAACGGACAGCCGCTCCGGCTTTGCCGACGGATCGGCCGAGCGGCCCCGGGAGGAAAAATGCCAAGTGCCGGCGGCCTGCGCCGCCTCGGCCAGCAGCGCCGCGCAGTCCGCCATCAGGACCGTGTAGGGCTCGCCTGAGCGATACCATTCGACCATCGTGAATTCGGGCGCATGCAGCGCGCCGCGCTCGCGGTTGCGAAAAACCTTGGCAAACTCGACGATGCGACGCTCGCCGGCGGCGAGCAGCTTCTTGCAGGCGAATTCCGGCGACGTGCGCAGATAGAGGGGGGCCGCGGTTCCGTCGGGCGCGGCCAGCGCAGTGGCGAAGGCGTGCAGATGGGTTTCGTTGCCGGGCGAAACCGCGAGCGCCCCGGTCTCGACCTCGACGAAATCGTTCGCTCCGAACCAGCGTCGCAGGGCGGCCGTGATGCGCATGCGCGCCAGCAGCGCCGGACGCCGGTCGGCATGGACGTGTGGGGCCCAAAAGGGCGAAGAATCGGGCACTTTGTCCGTCATAACCTTGTCGGCAGTACTTTGCGGAAATAACTAGCGATTAGCTTCAGGATCGGTATGTTGCGCCGAATCTGGGCACCATTAGGCTCTGGGCGCCATTCGGCTCCGGGCGTCATCAGGCAAGGAACGTTTTCCCGTGAAAGTCATCGCCAGTAGCTTACGCAAAGGCAATATCGTCGATATCGACGGCAAGCTCGCGGTCATCGTGACCACCGAGAACATCCATCCCGGCAAGGGCACCCCGGTCACGCAGATGGACGTGCGCCGCATCGCCGACGGCGTGAAGCTGGCGCTGCGTTTCAAGACCACCGACCAGGTGGAACGCGCGTTCGTCGAGGACCGCAAACACCAGTTCATGTACCAGGACAGCGACGGCTTCCATTTCATGAACATGGAGAGCTACGACCAGGTCGCGGTGCCGGCCGACATCATCGGCGACGCGGCCGCCTATCTGCACCCGGAGATGGAGGTCACCATCAGCCTGCATGAAGGCACACCCGTCGCGATCGAGATTGCGCCACGCGCCACCCTTGAAGTGACGGAGACCGAGCCGACCATGAAGGGGCAGACCGCATCGTCGTCCTACAAACCGGCGGTACTGTCGAACGGGGTGCGCACCATGGTGCCGCCGTTCGTCACCACGGGCACCAGGATCGTCGTCAATACCGACGACGGCAGCTACATCGAGCGCGCGAAGGACTGACACAGCACTTGGCACGGGCGGGGATCGACAGACGACGCGTCCTGACAGCGCTCGCCGGCGGCGCCGCTGCGATTTTTCCGAATGGCGCAAGCGCAGCGCGACACACGAAGCACGCCGCAGCGCGGCCCAAGCCAAGCAAAGAAATAACGTTCGATCGCTGGGTCGCCGCGTTCCGCGCCAAGGCGCAAGCGCACGGCATCACGGAAGCGACCTACACGCGCGTCATGACCGGGCTCAAACCCGACATGACCGGGCTCAAGGAAATCCGCAACCAGCCCGAATTCCGCGAGCAACTCTGGCAGTACCTCAATCGCCGCGTCTCTGACTGGCGCATTGTCACTGGCCGCAAGGTCGCCAAGGACTATGCGCCGCTGCTCGCGCGCATCGAGAAGGATTACGGCGTTTCGCCGGCGATCATGCTCGGCGTCTGGGGCGTCGAGTCGACATTCGGCGATCCGCTGGTCGAAAAGAACCACATGAAGCCGGTCATTCCGTCGCTCGCCGCGTTGTCCTGGGCCGAGCCGCGGCGGCGCGCCTATTGGGAAAGCGAACTGATCAACGCGCTCACCATCGTGCAACGCGGCTGGAGCACGCCCGAAGCGATGACCGGCTCCTGGGCCGGCGCCATGGGCCACACCCAGTGGATGCCCGAGGTGTGGCTGCATCTCGGCCTCGATTACGATCACGACGGAAAAATTTCGCCGTACGGCCGGCCGGACGATGCGTTGGCCACCACTGCGCGTTTTTTCGTCGAGCGCGGCCATTACCGCCGCGGCGAGCAATGGGGCTACGAGGTGCGCATGCCGCAAAAGCTCGCCCGCGGCGGCGCGCGCAGCTATGCGGCCTGGGAGGCGGCCGGCGTCACGCGCGCCGACGGCGCGGCGTTTCAGCGGCTGAACGACACGGCGCGGCCGTGGCTGCCGGAACCCGGCGGCCCGGCGTTCCTGCTCGGCGCCAATTTCTTTGCGGTCAAAAGCTACAATCCGTCGACCAGCTATGCGCTCGCGCTCTGCCATCTGGGCGACCGCTGCGTCGGCGGCGAGCCGTTCGTGCAACAATTCCCAGGCGGCGAGCCGGCGCCGACGCTCGCCGACATCGAAGAAATCCAGCGCCGTCTGACCGCGCTCGGCTTCGACACCGGCGGCGCCGATGGCCGCGTCGGCACCCAGACCATGCTGGCCGTGCAGGCCTACCAGCGCAAAATCGGCATTGAGCCGGCCGACGGCTATGCCGGAGTGGGACTTCTCACCCGCTTGCGCGCTGGCTTGTGATTTGGCTCATGATCCGGTTGGATGCGGCCCACGTTCCGATCCAGCCACCCCCCTGCCAACCAATAAGAGGAAATGCCTGTATGACGCCTCCCCAATCCGCGACCGCTCGCGTCAACCCCAGCGCCGCCGATCCCACGGTCTCGAAGATCGAACGGCCGACGCCCGCCGGCGCCAACGCGCCCGGTTTCGGCTCGGACGTGATCGCCGACGCATTGCGCTCGCTCGACGTGCCCTACATCGCGCTCACTCCCGGCGCGAGCTATCGCGGCCTGCATGACTCGATCGTCAACTATCTCGGCAATTCCAGGCCGCAGATGCTGCTCTGCCTGCACGAAGAGGCCGCCGTCGCCATCGCTCAGGGCTACGCCAAGGTCACCGGCAAGGCGATGGTCACCGCGGTGCATTCCAATGTCGGGCTGATGCACGCCTCGATGGCGCTGTTCAACGCCTGGTGCGATCGCATGCCCGTCGTGGTGCTCGGCGCCACCGGCCCGGTCGATGCCGTCAAGCGCCGGCCCTGGATCGACTGGATTCACACCGCGCGCGATCAGGGCGCGCTGGTGCGCGAATATACCAAGTGGGACGACCAGCCGGCCTCGCCCGGCGCTGCGCGCGAAGCGATCATGCGCGGCAACTGGATCGCCAACACCGTGCCGCAGGGTCCGGTCTACATCAATTTCGATGCCGAACTGCAGGAGATGAAGGTCTCCGATCCACTGCCGACGATCGATCCGGCGCGCTACATGCCGCAGGTCTCGACCGCGGCGCCCCCGGAGCTCGTCAAGCAGGCCGCCGCGATGCTCAAGGGCGCCCGGCAGGTGCTCATCCTCGCCGGCCGCGCCTCGCGCAGCGAGGAGGCCTGGAACGCCCGCGTCGCGCTCGCCGAAGCGCTCGGCGCCCGCGTCCTGACCGATCTGAAAATCGGCGCCACCTTCCCGACCGATCACGCGCTCTATGCCGGTGCGCCGCGCGCGCCGACCCCGGAGGCCGTCGAGGGTCTCAAGGACGTCGATGTCGTGCTCAGCCTCGACTGGGTCGATCTCGCCGGCGCGCTGCGCCACTGGGGTCCGTCACCGTCCGTCAAGGTGATCCAGGTGTCGCTCGACCACCGCATCCACAACGGCTGGAGCATGGACCACCAGGCGCTGCCGGCGGTCGATATTCTGCTCTCCGCCGATCCGGACCTCGTGGTGCCGGAGCTGGTCAAAGAAGTCGGCAAGAGCACAAAGCCGCACGCGGTGCCGAGCGCGCGCAAGGTCGCCGCAAAGGAGCCGACCGGCTTCACCAACGAGGTCATCGCGCGCGAGCTGAAAAAGCTCGTCGGCGATCGGGCGGTGACGTACACGCATCTGCCGCTGTCGTGGGATGAGAATTGGGTCGCATTCAAGCACCCGCTCGATTATCTCGGCTCCGATGGCGGCGGCGGCGTCGGCGGCGGCCCGGGCATTTCGGTCGGCGCGGCGCTGGCGCTCAAGGGTTCAGGCCGGCTGCCGATCGCGATCTGCGGCGATGGCGACTTTCTGATGGGCGTCACCGCGGTGTGGACCGCGGTGCATTACAAAATCCCGCTCCTCTTCGTGCTCGCCAACAACCGCTCGTTCTATAACGACGAACTGCATCAGGAGCGGATGGCGCGCGCGCGTAACCGGCCGATCGAGAACAAGTGGATCGGCCAGCGCATGTCCGAGCCGGAAGTCGACCTCGCCGCCATGGGCCGCGCCCAGGGCGCCGTCGGCTTCGGTCCGATCACCTCGCCCGCCGATCTCGGCCCGGCCCTGAAGAAGGCCATCGCCGAAGTCGATGCCGGCAGGGTCGCCGTCGTCGATGTACGCGTCGAGCCGGGCTATACCGCGGTCATGACCCAGGCGATGACGCGCGCGGGGAATTGATCTGTCATTCCGGGGCGCGGGCGAGAGCCCGCGAGCCCGGAATCCATAACCACCGGCGGCGCGGCAAGCGTTCTGCGCGACCTGTGGTTATGGATTCCGGACAGCCGCTTCGCGGCTTCCGGAATGACAAAAAGCCGGGGAGGAAAACATGGCCCTGTTCTCGGGATGCACCTGCTGCGTCGGACGCCGGGGATTCCTCCTGGGCGGCCTTGCCGCGGCGGCGACCGGCCTCGCCGCGCCCGCCGTGCGCGCGCAATCGCCGATGGCCCCCGCGATCAAGAAGCCCGGCACCCGCGTCGACGTGCATCATCACTTCCTGCCGCCGGCTTACATGAAGGAAGAGCACGAGCGCATCAGCTTCAAACACGGCGGCGTGTCGACTGATCGCCTCTTGTCCTGGAAGCCTGAATTTTCGCTCGAAGCCATGGACGGCAACGGCGTCGAGACCGCCATCGTCTCAGTGTCGACACCCGGCCCGTGGTTCGGCGACGTACCGGCCGGCCGGCGGCTATCGCGGATGTGGAACGACTTCGCCGCCGAGCAGATCCGCACTTTTAAAGGCCGCTACGGCCTGTTCGCCGTGATCCCCCTGCCCGACACCGACGGCAGCCTGAAGGAAATCGAATACGCGCTCGACACGCTGCACGCCGACGGCATCGGGCTCTTGTCGTCCTACGATGGCAAGTATCTCGGCGATCCGGCCTTCGCGCCGGTGTTTGCCGAACTCAATCGCCGCAAGGCGGTGGTCTACACGCACCCGACCACGTCGGCGTGTTGCAGCGCGGTGCAGCCCGGCCTGCCGCCGCAGGCGATCGAATACCCCTTCGAGACCACGCGCACGATCGCAAGCATCCTGGTCAACGGCACCGTCCATAACAATCCGGACATCCGCTGGATCTTTTCGCATGGCGGCGGCGCCACGCCGATGATGGCGGGCCGCATGGTCGAGACGCTCGGCCACCATCCGAACGCGAAGAAATTCATGCCGGACGGCGTGCTCGCCGAATTGCGCAAGCTCTATTACGACACCGCAAGCGCCGACACCGCGCCGTCGATGGCGGCGCTGCGGGCGATGGCGCCGCTCTCCCACATCCTGTTCGGCACCGACTACCCGTTCGTCAGCGTCGCCGCCGGCGAAAAACATCTCTCCGATGACGGCCTGTCGGATACCGCCCGCGCCGCCATCGACCGCACCAACGCGCTCGCGCTGCTGCCAAGATTGAAGGCGTAGGTGCGACGCCAACCGCCGACCTGTCATGCTCCGCGAAGGCGGAGCATCCAGTAGTCAACGACTCTCTGTCCTTTTCCTCGGACGCAGCGATTACTGGATCATCCGCTTTCGCGGATGATGACACACGCACATAGCGCCCTTCACATTCCCCCCCGAATGACGCAACATGCGCGCGGGAGAAGTCCCACCCGCTCCAACGGATAGACCATGGCGACGGCGTCGATGGATGCCGGAAAGCCCGGAGTGACACCAATGAGGAAACGCCTGACCGGCGGCCCCGCGCCGCTGGAAGAAGTCGCCGGCAACGGCCTTCTGCACCGCCGCGCGCTCTTGGGCGGCGGCATCGCCTTTGCCGGCGCAATGACCACCGGCGCCGCCGCCAGCAGCGCCGCAGCCGAGCCGCTGACCAATCCCCCTTGGACCAACATGCCCGGCATTGTCACGCCGGTCATGCAGACGCCGTCGCGCTTCGAAAAGAACGTGGTGCGCATCCTGTCCAACCCCAAGGGCGAGGCGCGCACCCAGCACGCCCGCGCGCCGCTGCAGATGCTCGACGGCACCATCACGCCGAACCCGCTGCATTTCACCATCCTGCATTCGGGCATTCCCGACATCGACCCGGCGCAGCACCGCCTCATCGTCCATGGCATGGTGAAGCGCACGCTCGAATTCACCGTCGAGGATCTGCTGCGCTACCCGATGGTCACGCGCAAACATTTCGTCGAGTGCGGCGGCAACAGCGCCGCCATGTTCTCCAACGTGCCGTTGCAGGCGACGGTGCAGCAGCTGCACGGCCTTGTTTCCTGCGCCGAATGGACCGGCGTGCCGCTGTCGGTCATCCTCGACGAAGCCGGCGTCGATCCGAAGGCGGTATGGATGATGGCCGAAGGCGCCGACGACCTTCTGGTCGCCCGCAGCGTGCCGCTGAAGAAGGGCTACGAAGATGCGCTGATCGCATTCTATCAGAACGGCGAGCGGCTGATGCCCGGCAACGGCTATCCGATGCGGCTCCTGCTGCCGGGCTTCGAAGGCAACATGAACATCAAATTCCTGCGCCGGCTCTACATCATCGACCAGCCGGCCATGACCTTCTACGAGACGCGCAACTACTCGCCGCTCTTGCCCGACGGCAAGGCCTACCGCTTCTACTTCGTCAACGAGGTGAAATCCTTCATCACCAAGCCGTCGTTCGGCATGAGCCTGAAGGCGCCGGGCTATTACGAAATCTCCGGCATCGCCTATTCGGGCACCGGCACCATCACCAAGGTTCTGGTTTCCGCCGACGGCGGCCAGAGCTGGGGCGAGGCCGCGGTGGAAGGCCCGGCGGTGCCGAAGGCGTTCACGCGTTTCCGCATGCCGTGGCGCTGGAACGGCCAGCCGGTCACCATCACCAGCCGCGCCTGGGACGATTCCGGCGCGGTGCAGCCGCTGCGCGCCGATTTTGTCAAACTGCGCGGCGAGACCAAAAAGCCGGTGAAGAGCCCCTATGCCTTCGCCAACCAGCACTACAACAGCCTCACCGCCTGGGGCATCGACGCCAAGGGGGAGATCAAACATGTCTACGCTTAAGCTCCTCGCCTCCTCCGCCGCGCTCGTGTTCGTTCTCGCCTCATCCGCCGCGCTCGCCGCCAACACGCCGAACCTCGGCAAGCCGGTGACCGAGAACGACATCAAGGCCTGGGACATCACCATTCTGCCCGACGGCACCGGCCTGCCGCCCGGCAGCGGCACCGCCGCGCAGGGTGCAAAACTGTTCGACGACAAGGGCTGTTCGATCTGCCACGGCAAGGATGCGCGCGGCGGCAAGTCCAACGAGCTGATCGGCAATCCATCGCTGACCGAACCCGGTATCGACGCCAACAAGACCATCGCCAATTTCTGGGGCCAGGCCTCGACCTTGTTCGACTACATCCGCCGCGCCATGCCGTGGCCGACGCCGCACACGCTCTCCGACGACGAGGTCTACGCGCTGTGCGCCTATCTGCTCGCCGGCAACAACATCATTCCGCAAGACGAGCCGATGAACGCGCAGACCTTGCCCAAAGTGAAGATGCCGAACCGCGACAACTTCATCATCAAGTTCCCGGGGCGGATCTGATTGCTCACCTCTCCCCGCGCGCGGGGAGAGGTCGAGCGGAGCGAGGGTGAGGGGGCCTCTCCGCGATTCTGAGCCTTCGGGACGAGCCGCGGCGTTTTAGACCACACCGCGATGCTCAGCCTGGTGGAAAGGCCCCCTCATCCCGACCTTCTCCCCGCACGCGGGGAGCAGGAGACTAAAATTCCCGGCCGATCAGCCGATCCACCGAATACCGGCCGCCGCCGCGAAAGAAAATTGCCAGGCAGAGCAGCCACCACAGAAGCGCATATTCAATGCCCTTGTTGGTCCAGAAATAGCCGAACTGCCATTGAAAATAGACAATGATCACGCCCATCTCGATCCAGATGATCAGCGCGGCAAGCCGGGTGAAAAGCCCGATGGCGAGGCAGATCGCGGCGGCCGACTCGGCGAAAACGGCGAGCCAGGCCCAGAGCAGCGGCGCCGGTACGCCCATCTTCTTCTCGATGTTGGGCGCCAGCGCCATGGCCGTGCCGGCCATGATCTTCTGAATGCCATGCGGCACCAGCACCGCGCCGGTTGCAAAACGCATGAACGAATAGCTCGCAGGAGCGAAAGTGTCGTAGAGCCCAGCGAGGCCTGGAAAGATCAGTCGCGATCGGTCGACGATACCCGTTGGCATGTTTTCTCCCTCATCCTGTCTTTTCATCTTTCGGGGCTAACACCGCAGACTGGCCTTCATTCCAAATCTTCACCACTGCCTTGAGGTGGCCCCGCGACGCCGCGGCCACCTCAGGACGACAGCCAAGGCCGGAGCGGCGTCCTTCGAGGCTCGCTCCGGCGACTCGGCCGTGGCTGGAAGAGTTAGACCCGAATCTTAGCGTCGAGAAGCATCCTCTGGGTTCGCCCGGATGACCGGCGCCGCCAACGATTAACGCGCCCCCCCCGCCCTGAACCTTCCCGGCGTCCCGGCGACCAATACAGGCGACAACCTTCTCCGGAGAGCCGGCAATGGACCGCGGCACCGATATCGGCGAGATCAATCGCGAGCTTGCGAGGCTGCGCACCCGCTACGCCGGCTATGCGTTCTCGGCCGCGATCGTATCGATCCTCGCCAGCTTCTTCCCGGTTGCCGCCCTGGTCGTGTTCCTCAAGGTCGCCCTGTTCGACATGCTCTACGGCGCGTTCTTTGTCCTGACGCTGGCGATCGTTCTTGCCGCCCTGCTCGGCTACGCGCTCGATTTGCGCTGGATCGACGTCGTGTCGCAGTCGCCGGACTACATCTACAATCGCTATTTCGCCCCGCCCGGCCGCGCGCCACACCCGCACGCCCGCAGCGAGGCCGAACTGATCGAATGGCAGATCGCCGATCGCGAGCGGCGGCTGAGGGAGTTAGGTGTCAGCGCGGACTAACCGACGCAATTCGGCGGCGCAATGATGGCTCCAACCACCATAGGCCCATTTGATTCGCTCAAATCCATCCAATGGCATCGCCGACACGAAACAACGACGCCAGAAAACAACTTCGTAGAATCAATGATTTGTCTCTTTTCGGAGACAACGTATTGACACATGTCTCCATTTTTGTCATAAACCGCGACAATCTCGCTCACTAAGGACGCCTTCGGCCGAAGGTAAAACCGAAAGCGGAGCGAGTGCGGTACCCGCGGGCGGGCTTACCACCCGGTCTCGGGCGGCGTCGGGCATCAGCCCGCCGGCACTATGACCGGCGTGTGAGGTG
>Ga0265313_10001477_pt1 | contig 21902 bp, 19 predicted proteins | sample 4123metaG_FD_203122 | JGI IMG/M metagenome (GOLD analysis project Ga0265313, IMG submission 203122) | Rhizosphere microbial communities from Carex aquatilis grown in University of Washington, Seatle, WA, United States - 4-1-23 metaG | ecosystem: Host-associated > Plants > Roots > Rhizosphere >...
GACGTGCCCCTGGTACGGCGGCGCGTCGCCGATGTAGCCGCCGGTCGTCGCGATCACGAGCCCGCGCGACACGTTCAGCGACGACGTGATCTTCTCGTGTGTCGGGTCGCGCGTGATCGTCGTCGTCCACAGAACCTTCCCGTCGGTCAGGCGCAGCTTGCGGATCCGCCCGTCCGAGGCCGCCGCGTAAACGGCGGTGCGGTCGGTCGAGACGACGGGTGTCGAGGTCGTGATCTGAGCCGAACCCGCGAGGCGCGAGTAGGCGGGCGGCGTGAAGCGCCAGATCACCTTGCCCGTGGTGGAGTTCAGCGCCTCGGTCTTGCCGTAGGTCGTCGTGACGATCAACATGCCGCGCACGTAGATCGGCGACGAGTCGACCGTCCCGTCGAGCTTCACCTGCCGCCGCACGAGCTTGGACGCGTTCTGCGCGTTGATTGTCGTGTCGGGCGAGACGTTGTGCCGCGCCGTGTCGTAGCCGAAGCGCCCCCAATCCGTGTTCGGCGCGCTTGCGCTCGAGAGGGCGACGGCCGGGGCAGCCCCGCCGAGGGCGACCACGAGGACGAGCAGCCACCTCAATGCGCTGCGAGGTCCTGTGTCTTGACCCACGGGCCGGGTGGGATCAGCAGCGACTCGGCCTGGAGGTAGGCGAGCCCGGCGAGCGGCAGGTCGCTCCACCGCTCGAAGCAGAAGTAGCGCCGGCGCCAGTGCGGGAAGAACTTGCGATTGAAGCTGTGCAGGCGCTCGACCTGGAACAGGCGATCCGCCTTCAAGAGCACCCAGCGCACGGCGCGCGTGAACGAGCTCGCACCCTCCTCGGCGCGCAGGAAGTCGGCGAACACCGCGAAGTTCAGCGAGACCTCCGTGACGTTGTGCTCGCGCGCCCAGACGACCGCTTCGGTGATCAGGTACTCCATCAGCCCGTTCGGCGTGTCCTTGCGGCGTCGCATCGACGAGAGCGAGTAGCCCTCGCTCGCCGGCGACGGCACGAGCTGCAGGAAGCCGCCGACGGCGCCGTCCGGGCTCACTGCGACCGCGAGCACCGTGTCCGGGTAGCGGAAGAGCGCATCCATCGCCATCGTGAAGCCGCGCTCCGGCCAGGTGCCGCGCCACTCCTCCGAGACACCGCGCAACTCCGCGCGCAGGTGCTCGTCGGCGTCGGCGGTCGAGAGCATGCGCACTACGTACCCACTTTTCTCCAATCGGGAAACCGACTGCCGCACCTTGCGGATCGCGCGGCCGTCGAGCGAGAACTCGGCCGGCTTGATCACGGCCTCGTCGCCGAGGTACATCGACTTGAACCCGAGCGTCACATAGTCCTCGAGGGCCTCGTTCGACGCGCCCGCGATTGCGACCCGCCAGCCCTTGGTGTGGGCCACGCGCACGAACTCGTGGATCAGCTCGCGCCGCTCCCCCACCTCGCCGATCGGGTCGCCGGCGACGAGCGCCGTCGAGCCGAGCACGCGGTAGGCGAGAAACGACTTTCCGCTCGGCGCGAAGAAGTAGCTCTTGTCGCGGCGCAGCGCGAAGTAGGCCAGGCTGTCGGACCCGTGCTCGTGGACGAGCTCGGTCGCACGCTCGCGATCCTCGGCGCACGGCGGCACGACGGGCAGCGGCCGAAGCCAGAGCCAGAGCGCGCGGAACCCGAGGCCGGCGACCAGCAGCAGCCCCGCTTCCTCGATGCGCTCCGAGACGTTGTCGGTCTCGTACATGACGACGACGAAGAGCACCGCCGATAGGAGCAGCGCGACGATCACCTGGACCAGCGGCAGGACGGTCGCCGGGTCGCCCGGGGCGACGAAGTGCCGGCGCGACTTGAAGAGGGCGGCGAGCAGCACGAGATGGACGGTCGCCTCCTCGAAGTCGAGTCCCTTCGCGAGGTGCGCGAGCGCAGAGGCGATCACGATCGCGACTGCGAGGTACCAGGCGCGCTTCTTGCGCCGGGCGAGACCGCGCGAGAAGAAGATCATCCCGAGCCCGAGCGCCAGCGCGATCGTCCGCGCCGCGTCGGGCACGCCCGGCGGCAGCACCCCGCCGATCAGGCGCACGCGATCGGCCGCCTCGGGAGTCAACGCGGAGATGATCGAGATGAGGCCTGCAAACGCAGCGAACCAGGCCAGCAACACAGGAGTCGCCGGACGACGCACACCTGGAGGGTAGCGCTGCCGGCGGCAGCCTGGTCACCCCTGAAAAGGGGAGGAGGGAGCCCCTGACCGGGGTTCGGGAACGTCTGAACCAAACCCGAACCAGATTCGCTCTTTGAATCTGATTCGCGAGTTTCTCGGAGGCCGCGGCAGCTCGAAACTCGTGAATCTGGTTCGGCTGCGCCGAATCAGATTCACTGGCCTGGCAGAGCGTCCTTACGCCCGAACGACGCGACGGGCTAGTCGTGCAGGAGGATGCGCCGGAGCTCGTCTTCCTTGCCCGGCTCGAGGATCGCGAGCACCTGGTCGCCTGCCTCGAGCTGGGTCTCCTCGTCCGGGATCTCGGCCTTGCCGTCGCGGACGACGGAGATCAGCCGGGCCCCTTCAGGGAGCCGCAGGGCCCGGACCCGCTTGCCCTGGCAGTTCGCGCCCTTGTCGATCGTCACCTCGACGATCTCGAGGTTCTCCTTGCGGAGCTCGAGCAGCTGGATCAGCCCGTGCTCGGGCACCTCGTGCTCGATCAGGCCCATGATCGCGCCGGTCGCGCTGACGGTCGGCGAGATCCCGAGCAGGTCGAAGTAGACCTGGTTGCGCGGATCGTTGATGCGCGCGATCACGTTGCCGACGCCGTAGCGCTCGCGCGCTAGCTGGCAGATGACGATGTTGTCCTCGTCGTCGCCGGTCGCCGCGACCAGCAGGTCGGGCGGGCGCTTGATGCCTGCGCGCTCGAGCACGAAGAGCTCGGTCGCGTCGCCGCGGATCACCTGGTGCTCGAACTCGGCCTCCAGCTTGTCGAAGCGATACGGCCGCTGCTCGACGAGCGTCACCTCGTGGCCCGCCCGGAGCAGCGAGCGGGTCAGGTTCGCGCCGACCTTGCCGCCGCCTGCGATCAGGACATACATCAGGCGTTCACTTCTTCCGCCTGGCGGACGGCGCCGACGAGCGTCTCGATCGCGGACGAGGTCGGGCAGACGATCCGCAGCCCGCGCGTCGCGTAGAACTGCGCGCGGCCCGGGTCGAGGACGCGTGCGATCACCGTCGGCACCTGGAACTGCGTCTGGGCGACCTGGGCGATCACGATGTTCGTGTTGTCGCCGTCCGTGGTCGCGACGACCGCATCGGCTTCCTCGATCCCCGCGTCCTTCAGCAGCTGGAAGTCCATGCCGTGCCCGACGAGGAAGCCGCCGGTCCACCCCTCGCCGAGTCGCCCGAGGGCGTCCTCGTTCTCGTCGCAGACGATGACCTCCCAGCCCGAGGCCAGGAGCTGTTGGGCGACGGCCGAGCCGACGCGTCCACACCCGATCACGATTGCCTTCACAGCGGCGCAGCGTACTCCGCGGCCGGGGGTCGGTGCGACCAAGTTCGCGCAGAGGCGACCGCGGCGAGGAGGGCGGCTCCGACGAGCAACACCGCTCCGGCGCGCGTCACCGTCACCACTCTGACAAGCGCGCCGACCACGAGCAGCTCGACGCCGACCGCGAACACCGCGGCCTCCGCGAGCCACAGCCGGCGCGGATAGAGCGCCTCCTGCTTCGGCCGCGGGCCCGGGGGCCACCACACCCAGATCGAAAGCGAGAGCAGCTTTCCGAGATGGCCGAGGGTCACTCCACCGGCCCAGCCGACGAGGAGCAGCAGGACGTACGCCACGAGCGCACGGCCCGGCGACACCGCGCTCGTCACGATCAGGGCGCCGAGAATCGCCGCCTGGACGAGGAAGACCACACCGACACCCATGTGCGCGAGGGGCGCCTCCAGCGGCAACCGGTGCTGCGCGAGCAGCGGGGCCATCCGGACGGCGAAGCCGACCAGAGCCGCCAGCACCGCGACGCCGCCGAGCAGCTCGAGTGCCCGGCTGTCCGCCGCGATGCCCGCGATCAGCACCCACAGACCGCCCGAGAGCGCGAGCTCGGTGAGCGGCAGCCGGCGAGGCGGCGCGGACGGGGCGAGCGCGAGCATCGGGCCCAGCGTCCGGCCGACCGTGACGATCAGCAGCGTCAGCCAGCCGAGCACCGCGAGATGCAGGTGCACGAGCACCCAGCGATCGTGATCGGCGCCGGCGAAGGACGCATCTCCGCGTGAGAAGACGGCGGCTCCGAGGATGAGCGCCGCGACGACATGCGCGCAGACGAGGAGGACGCCCACACGGCTCGCCACTAGCGTCCGGCCTCGCGGGGCACGCGCGACGAGGCCGACCAGCTCCACGAGTACGACGACCAGGCCGGCGGTGACGAGTGCGGTCGCAGGCCAGAGGAGCCAGGGCAGGTCGCGGGAGATCCCGATCGCAGCGAGTGGACCGCCCGCGAGCAGCACCGGCAGGAGCGGAAGCACGCGCGGCCGGCGCAGGTCGTTGCGCAGCATCACGGGCAACAGGTGGAAGGCGGCTCCGGTGACGGCCGGCGGCAACAGCCCGAGGGCGACGAGATGGGCGGCGAGCACCGCCTGCCAGGCGAGCGGGTCCCGCCCGACCAGCTGCGGCGCGGCAAAGACGAGGGCGAGCGTCGCGGCGAGCCAGGCGACGAGGGCAACCGCGACGAGGCTCGCGAAGACGCCGAGCGCGAGCGGGCCGCCGACGGCGCGACCGCCGCCGAGCAGCGGGAGCGCCTTCGTGCCCGGCCGGCCGCGCATCACGTCGCTGCGAGCTCCTCGTCCATCACGGTCTGCGGGAAAGCGACGATCAGGACCTCGCACGGCGCCTTGCGGAGGACGTAGTCGACGGTCGGCGAGAAGAAGCGCGACTGGCGCCGCCACCGCGGCGCCGAGCCGAGCACGATCAGGTCGGCGCCGAGCTCGGTCGCCCGCTCGACGATCGCCGCGCCGATCGCCCGCGACCGGACGATCGTGCCGTCGACGGTCACCGAGTGCTCGCCGCCGAGCGCCTTCGCCTCTGCGAGCGACGCCTCGGCCCGCTCGTCCTCGTCGAGGAGCGGTGCGTCGAGCGCGAACTCGAGCGGGACGCGGATCACGTGCAGCGCGTGCACCTCGGCGTCGTGCTCTCCGGCGAGCTTGATCGCGGTCGCAAGCATCTCTTCTCCGATGATCCCGAGCTTCATCGGAACGAGGATCTGCTTGAACGCGACCGGGGAGTCGACGTGCCGCTCTTCCGGCGCGATCACCCGTTCCAGCAGACCCTCGCCGTGGGCGAGGCGCACGCCGACGAAGACGACGAGCCCCAGCGCGAGCCAGACCGGCCCTGCGTAGCGGGCGGCCGGATGGGTCGCCACCGCGATCACGAAGACGCTTGCCGTACCGACCGATCCGACGATCGCGGGCAACGGGATCAGCGAGCCCCGGATGCGCACGTTGAACGGCGCGCGATACGGCCGCGCCAGGTCGGGCTCGCTGACCCGCAACCTGATCACCGCGATCTGAGCGGCTGTGAACGCCAGCAGCACGCCGAACGAGAACAGGCTGGCGAGGAACGCAACGTCGTGGCGCAGGAACGACGTCGCGATCACCAAACCTGAGGAAACAGCCGCCGCAGACAGGATCGCCTGCGGCGAGACGTGCGCGCGCCGGCTCAGCCGGCCGAAGCTGCGCGGTAGCTGGCCGTGCTCACCCAGGGAGTAGGCGAGCCGGGAAAAGCCCGAGATCGACGTCGTCACGGCCGCGAGCAGGATCAGGGCGCCGGTGATCCCCACGTAGAACTCGAGCACGCCACCCAGGCCGCCGGGTAGCTGGCTGCCGATGCGGTGCGCGACGCCGAGCAGCGGCGAGCGGATCCAGCGGCCGCCGAGCTCAGTCTTCGGGCCGGGAAACGCCGAGACCGCGACCACCGCGATCGCCACGTACATCGTCACGACGGTGGCGATGCCGCCGAAGACCGAGCGCGGGAGGTCGACGCCGGGACGGCGCGCCTCGGCAGCAAGGTTGGCGACCGTCTCGAGGCCGGTGAAGGCGAGCATCGCGAGCGGCAGCGCGAACGCCAGCGCGTGCCAGGTCGGATGCGTGCCGAGCGAGGTGCCGTGCGTGAGCGCGTGTGGCGAGAAGACCAGCGCGAAGCCCAACGCGACGAGCAGGAGCTGCGTCAACAGGTCGAGTGCCGGAATCAGGATGCTGACGCCGTAGAGCGCAGGCCGGCGGACGACCCTGACCAACGCAACCGAAACGATCACCGCCACCGCAACGATCACGTCCCACGGATTGTGGTCGAGCCGGGCGATTCCGAGCGGGCCCGAGAGGTAATGCGGCAGGAAAAGCGCCGAGAGCGCGATCACGATCAGGTAGTCGAGAAAAAGCGCCCAGCCGGTGAGGAACCCGGCGAGGTCGTTCGAGGCGCGGCGCACGAACGTGGCGGCGCCGCCCGTCTCCGGCAGCGCCGCAGTTCCTTCGGCATACGAGAACGAAACGATCAGGAAGAGGACACCGACGCCCAGCAGGACCAACGGCGTCAACCCGAGTGCATACGCCGCGACGATCCCGAGCGCGAAGTAGATCGAGGATGCGATCTCGCCGTAGGCGACCGAGAAGAGCGAGCGCGCATCAAGCTCGCGCCGCAGCCCTGGCAGCTTTCTAGCCACGTGGCCGCCGCAACATCAGCAGTCGGCCGGCGCCCGCGCCGATGAACAAGATGCCGAGGATGATTCCGACCCCGAACCCGTGGGCGAGCGTGACGACGATCATTGCGACCCCCAACGCGATCATCATGAGCGCCGGCAACGAGACGAGGTCTCGGACCGTCACGCTACGACTCTCCGCTTGGCGGCGACCATCACGCGAGACGGCGAATGCTTGAGAACGTAGTCGACCGTCTCGCCGAAGATCGCCCGGCGCTCGACACGCCGCGCGCCCAGAACGATCAGATCGGACTCGCGCCGGACGGCCTCCTCGACGATCGCCCGGCCGGCATGCCGCGCGCGAACGACGCGCTCGAGGACGCGCACCCCGTAGGACTCGGCGATCCCGCGTGCGCGGTCGAGCAGTTGGGCGGCCTCGCTGAGCTGCTCGTTCAGGTCGGCGTCGAGCGGCAACTCGACCGAAACCACGATCACCGGCAACAGAACGATGCGCCCGGCCCGCTCGTTCGCGAGCCGCGCAGCAAGCTCGACTGCCTCGCGCGACTCCGGCCCGGCCACGATCGGCACGAGGATCGAGTGGTAGCCGCGCGCCAGACCGACGCCGAGGGCGCGCTCGGGGGGGCGGCTCTGGTTCCGACGCCGATGCACGACGCCGAAGACTACGTCTCTATCTGAACAGCTGGTAGGGAACCGACGAGAGGATCACGTGCCGCTCGAAGAGGAGCATCCGCTTGATGTAGAGCGCGCGCTGGTTGTGGAGCAGCCGCGCCATACCGTGAACGACCATCTCGGGCATCACGATGTTGACGACGGTGTCGGGATCGGCGGTGAGCTCGCGAATGTACGCCCGTAGGGGCGTGCCGATGTCGCGGTAGGGGGCATCGTCCAGGTCGAGAGGCAGGAGGAGACCGGCGCGCTCCCATTCGCCCCTGAACCGCGCGGCCTCCTCGGCGTCGAACGCGAAGGAGACCGCGCGAACGTCGTCGATCCCGAGGGCCTGCGCGTAGCTGACTGCCCGCATGGCGCCTGCGTGGACGTTCGCAAGTAGCACCCGGACGACGACCTTCTTCGGGGTGTGCCCCTCCGCGGCGCGCTTCGTCGTGACGACCGGAACGTCGGTCACGACCACGCCGGGCTCGGAAAGCAGGCGCAGCTTGAGGCGGAACGACGTCCGCCCGGCGGCCGAGAGAAGCGACTGGCGCCTGAACTGCTCCGGAATGACGACGGTGACGAAGTCCGACTCGCCGCGCGGCAGCTGCCAGACCTCCTCGAGCAGCGCCTGCATGCGGCCCTCCTCCGTCGAGAGGATCTCGAGCTTGGGCTCCTCGTGCGCGAAGTCCCACCAGCGTGGACGGATGGCGGGGTCGGTGTGCTTCCCGGGAGCGAGCAGGGCGCGAACCGGCCCTACGTGCTTGATCGTGCGCGAATACCAGAGCGCCCCCTCGGTCGCGACGTCGAGCGACTCGACCCAGAGCAGCACCTTGTTCGTCGGCGTCCGAGCGGTACGAACGGCCATCGCTCCGACCCGCAGACGCCGCGCGAAGCGCCGGTAGTGGCGGTTGATGCCGAGGAACCCGAGGACGAGTAGAGGGATCGCGACGATCACGAGCCAGGCGCCTTCGGCGAACTTCGACCAGATGACCACGGCAGCGACGATCCCGGTGGTCACGGCCCCAAGCGCGTTGACGGCGCCGCGGTACTGCCAGCCCGGATCCTGCGTCCGGTGCCAGTACCGGACCATGCCCGCCTGGGAGAGCGTAAAGGCCGTGAACACGCCGACGACGTAGAGGTGGATCAGCGAGTTGACGTTTGCGTGGTAGATCAGGATCAGCGCAACCGCCGCGCCCGTCAGCACAGCGACGCCGTTCGAGAAGACGAGCCGGTCGCCGAGGTTGGTGAACTGGCGTGCGACGAAGCGATCCTTCGCCAGCAGCGCCGAGAGCCGCGGGAAGCCCTGGTACGACGTGTTCGCAGCGAGCACGAGGATCGCGAACGTGAAGATCTGCACGACCCAGTACATGAACGACGTCGTGCCGCCGGCGGGGAACGCCGCCCGCGCAATCTGGGAGAGCACCGAGTTTGTCGTGCTCGGGCGCGCGTGCATGTGCACGGCGAGGAAGGAGACGCCGAGGAAGAGGCTGATCGCGATCGTGCCCAGCACGGCGAGCGTCCGGGCGGCGTTTGCGGACTGTGGCCGTCTGAACGCGTTGACGCCGTTCGCGATCGCCTCGACGCCGGTCAGAGCCGATGCGCCGGACGAGAACGCCCGGAGGATCACGAGCACACCAACCGCGCCGATCCCGGCGGTGAGCGGGTGCGGCGACACCGCGTGCGGGCAGCTCCCGGTGGCGCAGCGCGCGAGGCCTGTCCCGATCGCCGCGTAGACGGCGAGGATGAAGCCGTAGGTCGGGATCGCGAAGAGGATCCCCGCCTCGCGGACACCACGGAGGTTGACCACTGCGATCAGGCCGATCGCGGCGAGCGAGAGCTCGACCCGGTACGGCGCCAGCGACGACATGGCAGACGTGATCGCGAAGATGCCGCTGGCGACCGAGACGGCCACGGTCAGCACGTAGTCGACGAGCAGCGCGGCGGCGGCGACGAGGGAGGGCAGCTTGCCGAGGTTCTCCTTCGCGACGATGTAGGCGCCGCCCGCCTGAGAGTAGGCCCGCACGGTCTGCCGGTACGAGGCGACGACGATCGCCATCAGAGCCGAGACGGCGATCGCGATCGGCAGCGTCCAGTGCAGCGCTCCGACCGAGACGCCGACGAGGACGACCATTGCGGCTTCGGTCGCGTAAGCGACCGAGGAGATCGCGTCCGCCGAGAAGATCGGCAGGGCGAGCGAGATCGGGAGGAGCTGGTCGTCCATCTGGCCGGAGGCCATCGGACGACCGACGACGAAACGTTTGAGCCGGGGCACGCCCGGAAGAAGCTACCGCGAGGAGAGGCTGGCGGGGCGCCGTTCGTCGCCGGGGTGCGCAAGGCGTCCTGAGGCAAGGACGCAGGGAGCGTTGATAGCCAGAGCTATCAACGCGACCGAGGACGCAGCATCGGGACGCCTTGCGCGGCCCGGGGGCTCAACTTGGCGCTCCGCCAGCCTCTCCTAAGCGGCGAGACCCGGGTTCGGGCGGAGAACGATCGTCTCGGCGGGGGCGTTCGTCAGGATCCACGCGAGATCCTTCGCGCTGAAGCCCGGCGCGGGTGCGACGATTCGCTCGAAGCGCTCGACCTCCCACAGGCGGCGCAGCGCATGCGTCAGCGAGCGTCCCTTCTCGATCCGAGCATCCACGGGTACGCCGGCCCGGAGTGCGGCAAGCTCGACGGCCTCGAGCACCGGCACCGCAACCGCGACCTGATCTTTTCGGGGCGATTCCTCGGGGTACTGCAGCGGCACGACGAGCAGGTAGGCCGGCACCAGCGTCGCTTCTTCGGCCCGGGCGATCCGGATCGCCGCGCTCAGCACCGTCGGGTCGAGCGCGCCGGAGAACGGGACGAGAATCCGCCCCTTGCCCTCATACCGGGCGCGCGGCCGCCGGGCGCGGAGCGCGACCGCCCCGCCGATGGCGCCGGCGACGATCACCGCGACGATCACGTAGATAGCGATCATTCGCGCTCTCCGCGGTCGGCCCGGTTCGCGATCACGCGGATGTCGACGCCGGGCAGATTGCGGACGAGCGCCGAGACGAGCGAGCCGCGGAGGATCTCGCGGCGCCGGCTCTCGTCCGGCGTCCCGACGAGCACGTACGTCGAGCCGCGCTCGTCCACGACCCGCTGCACCGTCGAGACGAGACTGTCACCTTCCTCTTCGAGGAAGTGCGCGCCGAGCACGACCGCCAGGCGGCGCAGCGCGGCGAGCTGCACCTGCTCGTCCGGCGTGAGGTCGTGGCTGCGCTCCCGAACCCAGAGGGCGTCGAGCGGCGCGCCGAGGCGCTCGGCCGAGCGCCAGGCACGCCGTAGGATCCGCTGCGAGCGCGGCTCGGGCGTGACAAGAGCGAGCACGCGCTCGGCGACCGCCTGGGCGCTCAATGGATCGAGCACGACCGCCTGGCGGCGGGCGCCCACCCCCTCGGCAACCTGGCGCAGCGCGATCTCGCGCAGCGCGTTCAAGCGATCCGTGCGGAAGAAGTTGTCGAGCGCCACGCCGACGCGCTCCGCCGAGTAGACCTTGCCCGCGCGCAGACGCTGTTGCAGCGCCTCCGGCGTCAGATCGACGAGCACGACCTCGTCGGCCTCTTCCAGCACCTGGTCGGGAAACGTCTCGCGCACGCGGACGTCGGTGAGCTCGGCGATCGCGTCGTTCAGGCTCTCGAGGTGCTGGATGTTCACGGTGGAGATCACGTCGATGCCGGCAGCGAGGACCTCGTCGATGTCCTGCCAGCGCTTCTCGTTGCGCGCCTCGGGAACGTTCGTGTGCGCGAGCTCGTCGATCAGGGCCAACTCAGGCGCCCGGCGGATGACTGCATCGACGTCCATCTCCTCGAGCTCCAGACCGCCGTGGCTCGAGCGAAGCCGGGGGACTTGCTCGAGCCCTTCCGCGAGTACCGTCGTCTCGGGCCGGTCGTGCGGCTCCAGGTAGCCGATCACGACATCGCGGCCGTCAGCGTGCGCGGACCGTCCCTCTTGCAGCATCCGGTAGGTCTTGCCTACCCCCGCTGCCATGCCGAGCAGGATCCGGTGATGTCCGCGCACGCGACAACTTTCTACGCTCCGAACAGGTTGTGCACGATCAGGTCGATCAGCTTGATGCCGATGAAGGGCAGGATGACGCCGCCGGCACCGTAGATCAACAGGTTGCGACGCAGAAGAGCCGTGGCACCGATCGCGCGGTACCTGACGCCCTTGAGAGCGAGCGGGATCAGGGCAGGGATGACCAGAGCGTTGAAAATGATGGCCGAGATGATGGCGCTCTTCGGGTCGCCCAGGTGCATGATGTTGAGCTTCTGGAGCGGGCCACGCTGACCGGGGTGCGTCGCGTAGGTGAACGCGAACATCGCGGGCAGGATCGCAAAGTACTTGGCGACGTCGTTCGCAATCGAGAATGTTGTCAGTGCGCCGCGCGTGATCAGGAGCTGTTTGCCGACCTCGACGATCTCGATCAGCTTCGTCGGGTTCGAGTCGAGGTCGACCATGTTGCCGGCCTCCTTTGCAGCGGACGTGCCGGTGTTCATGGCCACGCCGACGTCGGCCTGCGCGAGGGCGGGGGCGTCATTCGTGCCGTCACCGGTCATCGCAACCATGCGGCCCTTCGCCTGCTCCTCCTTGATCAGCGCCATCTTCGTCTCCGGCGTCGCCTCGGCGAGGAAGTCGTCGACGCCGGCTTCCTGGGCGATCACGGCCGCCGTGACGCGGTTGTCACCGGTGATCATCACGGTGCGGATGCCCATGCGCCGAAGCTCGTCGAAGCGCTCGTTCATGCCGCCCTTGACAATGTCCTTCAGGTGGATGACGCCGAGCGCCCAGTTGTCGCGCGCCACGACGAGCGGCGTCCCGCCCTGCTCGGCGACGCTCTGGATGAGGCGATCGAGGTCGTTCGGCGCGCTCCCACCCTGCTCCACGATGAACGCCTTCACGGCGTCCCCGGCGCCCTTCCGGATCAGCGTGCCGTTCATGTTCACGCCGCTCATGCGCGTCGTCGCGCTGAACGGAACGAACTCATGCTCGCCGAGGTCGCGTTCCCGCAGGTTGAACCGCTCCTTTGCAAGCACGACGATCGAGCGGCCTTCGGGCGTCTCGTCGGCGAGCGATGCCAGCTGCGCGACCTCTGCGAGCTCGCGCTCCTCGACACCGGCGACCGGCAAGAACTCCGCCGCCTGGCGGTTGCCGAGCGTGATCGTGCCGGTCTTGTCGAGCAGCAGCACGTCGACGTCGCCGGAAGCCTCGACGGCCCGTCCTGACATTGCGAGCACGTTCCGCTGGACGAGGCGATCCATGCCGGCGATGCCGATCGCGGAAAGCAGTCCACCGATCGTCGTCGGGATCAGCGCGACGAGCAACGCAATCAGCACGGTCTCCGATGTCGGTGTGCCCGCGTAGATCGCGAACGGGCGCAGCGTGACGACGGCTGCGAGGAACGTGATCGTCAAGCCGGCCAGGAGGATGTTCAGCGCGATCTCGTTCGGAGTCTTGCGCCGCTCGGCACCTTCGACGAGCGCGATCATCCGGTCGAGGAAGGACTTTCCCGGTTCCTGGGTCACTTCGATCACGAGTTGGTCGGAGAGCAGCTTGGTGCCGCCCGTGACGGCCGACCGGTCGCCTCCTGCCTCTCGGATCACCGGGGCGGACTCACCGGTGATCGCCGACTCGTCGACCGAGCCGACGCCTTCGATGATCTCGCCGTCTGCCGGGATCACCTCACCGGCTTCGACGATCACGACGTCACCGCGCTGCAACTCCGCCGCGGCGACGACGCGGCCGTCGCGCAACCGGGCGTCGGTCGTCGTCCGGGTGGCCCGCAACGCGTCGGCCTGGGCCTTGCCACGACCCTCTGCGATCGCCTCGGCGAAGTTCGCGAACAGCACCGTGAGCCAGAGCCAGATGGAGATCGTGGCGACGAACCAGAGGCTGCCGGTGTGCCCGCGGGCGAGATCGAGGATGAAGATCCCCGTCGTGATCACGCTGCCGAGCTCGACGATGAACATCACTGGGTTCTTCAGCTGCAACCGCGGGTCGAGCTTCGGGAACGAATCGCGAATCGCGGCGACCGCGAGCTCGCGGGAGAAGATGCTTGTGCTCTGGCGTGCCATTACTTTCCGGTCTCCTTGTCGAGAGCGAGGTTCAGTTCGAGCACGTTGACTCCCGCCTCGCCGAACACGCCCAGCCAGCGGCCGTCGGTGTTCTGCAAGATCAGCTTCTGCACCGTGGCGAGCGGCAGGTGCCGCACGGCCGCGACGCGATGAGCCTGGAGCTGGGCGTACGCGGGTGAGATGTCCGGATCGATGCCCGACGCCGATGTGACCACCGCGTCGACCGGAACGTCGTGGATCGTCAGACCCGGGTTGTACGGGCCTTCGAGCTTCAGAACGGCCTTTGCGTTGTCGGCGACGAGCTTCGCCAGCGCGGGGCTCGTCGGGCCGTAGTTCTCGAACGTCGTCCCGGCCGCGTTGTAGGCGGGGGACGTCGCAGAGGGCCGCTCCATGAAGTACTTGGGGCTCGTGAACGCCTGCGCGGCCAGACGCGAGCCGATCGTGACGCCGTCGCGCTTGATCAAGCTGCCCTGGGCCTGGCTGGGGAATGCAACCGATGCGAAGCCGGTCATCACCAGCGGGTAAAGGCCTCCGAAGAACAGCGTCATCACGACCACGGCAACGGCGGAACCGCCGATCAAACGCATCATCAGTGCATCAACCCCTCGACGATCGGGCCGAGCGTGAGGGCGGGGAACACCATCAGGCCGGCCGTGAGCAGGATCATTCCGATCAGCAGGACAGAGAAGGTCGCGCCGTCGGTCTTGAATGTGCCGGCGGATGCAGGCACGGTTCTCTTCGCGGCCAGCGAGCCGCCGAGCGCGAGCGCAGCGATCAGCGGTACGAAGCGACCGAAGAACATGTCGATTGCGCCGAGATAGGCGGAGAAGCTCGTAGCGCCGTAGCCAGCGAAGGCACTGCCGTTGTTCCCCGCCTGCGAGGTGTACGCATAGAGCGCCTCGCTGAACCCATGCGCTCCGGGGTTGTAGATGGACGCCAAGCCCGACTTCGTCACCATCGAGATCGCCGCGAGCGTGAGGATGAGCACTCCAGGGAACAGCGCACCGAGCGCGGCGATCTTCACCTCACGAGCCTCGATCTTCTTACCGAGGTATTCCGGTGTCCGGCCGACCATCAGGCCCGCGACGAACACCGCGAGCACGAGGATGAAGATCATCCCGTAGAGACCGGAACCGACGCCGCCGAAGATCACCTCGCCGAGGAAGATGTTCACGAGTGGAACCGCTCCTCCGGCCGGCGTCATGGCGTCATGCCCGGCGATGACCGCACCGGTCGATGTCATCGACGTGCCCGTGGTGAACACGGCTGTCTCGGCAAGCCCGTAGCGGACTTCCTTGTCGGCCATGTTGCCGCCCGTCTGCCCATTCCCTTGGGTGATGTTCACCCCCGAGGACCGCAGCACGGCAGAGCCGTGCTGCTCGGCGACGTAGTTGACTCCCACGCCGGTTGCGAAGAGCGCGAACATCGCCGCGAAGATCGCGAGCGCGTTACGCATCGAGCGGATCAGCCTTCCGAACATGAACAGAGTCGAGAATGGGATCAGCAGCTCGAGGAACAGTTCGAAGTAGCCGCCGAAGCTGCCGGGGGCCTCGAACGGGACAGCGGAGTTCGAGTTGTAGAAGCCGCCGCCGTTCGTGCCGAGGTGCTTGATCGCGACCTGCGAGGCGACGGGACCCCGCGCGATCGTCTGGTGAGCTCCTTGGATCGTCGTCGCCTGCGCATAGCTGTGGAACGTCTGCGGGACACCGACGGAGATCAGGACGACTGCGCCGATGATCGCGATCGGCAGCAGGATGTAGACGAGCGAGCGGTAGAGATCGCGCCAGAAGTTGCCGAGGTTCTTGGAGGAGCGCCGCGTGAAGCCGCGGATCACTGCGATCAGCACCGCCATCCCGACCGCGGCCGAGACGAAGTTCTGCACCGCGAGCGCACCCATCTGCGACAGGAACGACATCGTCGACTCGCCGGCGTAGTACTGCCAGTTGGTGTTCGTCAGGAAGCTGACGGCCGTGTTCAGCGAGATGTGCGACGGCACGCCCTTGAAGTGCTGCGGGTTGAGGAAGAGGTGCCCCTGGAGCCGCAGGATGGCGTAGACGAGGAAGACGAAGAAGAGACTGAAGACAAGCACATTCGCGCCGTACTGCTGCCACGTCTGCTCGCGTTCCGCGCGGCTACCGACGAGCCGGTAGAAGCCACGCTCGGCGCTGCCGAGGAAGCGAAGCCGGCCGCGGCGAAGGAAATTGTCGTCCTCGTAGACGCGCGCCATGTAGAGGCCGACCGGATAGGCCGCCGCGATCAGGATGATCACGAAGAGAACGATCTGGAAGATGCCCTCGCCCATCTAGAACCGCTCCCCACGGAACAGCGCGTAGACGAGATACGCCAAGACGGCGAGCGACGCCGCGAGCCCGAAGATGTCGGCGGCCGACATCAGACCCGCCCCAGCGCCCAGAGCAGGAAGAAAGCGGCTGCGAACGCCACCAGGAGCACGGCGGAAGCGGCTAGGTCGTACATCAGTCAAGGACCTCCAACTTGGTGAGAACGGCGCGAAGTTCCGACTCGACCTCGTCGACGTCGGAAAAGAGACAGCTGCCCGGGCTGGTGAGGAGCGCGTTGACCGCGAGCATTCCGAGGGCCGCGACCGGCGCGTCGGCGCGCAAGCGCGCCTCGATCGCCTCGAGCAGCGCGGCGTGCGGTCGAAGCGACCTGGTGCGGAGAGGTGCAGCGCCCGGCAGCATGGAACCACCGAGCTCTCCGAGGACGCCGTGTAGCGAGCTGGCGCAGAGCTTGCGCTCGCGCGCAGACGTCAGCTCGGAGACGCGCCAGGGATAGCGCGACTCGAAGCCGTGCCCGATCCAGTGATCGGCCTCGGTGCGAGCGCGGCGGCGTTCGAGCCACGCGCGCGGATGAGCAATCGCTGCCACGGCCTGCAAGCTAGGACGGGCCGTGTCAATGCCGCCTCAAGCCTGCGGGGTGCCGCCTTAAAGCTTCCTCAAGAATCGCTCGGGTCGACGATCCGGCAACCCGCGCCTGGCTCCGCAACACGTCCTGCGCGCGCGAGGGGGTTGGGCTCGATCTTCGCGCGCAGGTCCGCGCGGCTACGTCGATGCAGGCGCACCGCACCTCGATCGACCGGGGCCGATTACCGAAGCCGCCGAGCGCAGCGGCGCGAGAGGCTCATCTGGGAGACCTCCGGCTGCGAACAAGCACCGGCACACGAGCGATGCTGCGCCGTATGACCTCACGTCCGTTGAAGGCGAAGCCGAGAACGAGCAACACAAGAAGCACAATTGCGGAGGGATCCATCAGACCCGCTCGCCGCGGAGCAGCGCGTACCCGCTGGTTTTGGCGGCCGACATCAGATCTTCTCCAGCACGTGCAGGACGAAGAAACACGCGGCGAAGCAGACCGCGGCAATACCGAGTGCAGCCAGGTTGAACATCAACGGACCTCCAACTGGTCGAGGGCTGCTTGCAGGGACGAAAGTACGACGGCGGGCGTCAATGCCACCTCAAGCCTCCGGAGCGACCCCTTAAAGCTTCCTCAAGATGCGTTCGGATCGACGAGCCGATACCCAGCGCCCGGCTCCGTCAGCACGTACTGCGGGCGCGCGGGATCGGGCTCGATCTTCGCGCGCAGGTGGGAGACGTACACGTGCAGATAGTGCGCCTCGACCTGGTACGCGGGACCCCAGACCTCGCGCAGGAGCATCCGGTGGGTGAGCAGCTTGCCACGGTTTTGTGCGAGCACGCGCAGCAGGTCGAACTCGTGCGGAGTCAACTTGATGCGTTCGCCGGCGCGGGTGACGACGCGCTCCGGAACGTCGACACGAAGGTCACCGACCTCGATCACCGGGCCGGCATTCGGCGCAAGGCGGCGCAGCACGGCGCGCAGGCGGGCGAGCAATTCGTCGACGCTGAACGGCTTCGTCACATAGTCGTCGGCGCCGGCGTCAAGCGCCGCGATCTTCTCGCGCTCCTCACCGACGGCCGACAGGACGATCACCGGCGCTTCCGTCCACGTGCGCAGCTCGCGGCAAACGTTGGTGCCACTGCCGTCCGGCAGCACGAGGTCGAGGATGACAGCGGCCGGCGGATGCGCAGCGGCGGCCGCGAGCGCCCCTTCGGCGGTTTCCGCCGTGTCGACCTCGAAGCCGGCAGCGCGGAGCGTCGTGCCGAGGGCGCGCAGGATCTGCGGCTCGTCGTCGACAACGAGGATGCGCTGCTTCATGCGGGCAGCTCCGCAGGGACTTCCACGACCGGCAGTGCGAGCGCGAAGGTGGCGCCTTGCTCCGGCCGCGACTCCGCCCACACGCGGCCGCCGTTCGCAACGGCGAACCCGCGCGCGATCGCCAGGCCGAGGCCGGCCCCTGAGCGCTGCTCGCTCCCGGCGCGATAGAACGGCTCGAAGACGCGCTCGAGCTCGCTCGCGTCGAGCCCCGGCCCCTGGTCGACGACCCGCACGATCGCCTCCTGGCGCGTGGCGGTGATGCGAACGTGCACCTGGGCCGGCGGCGGCGAGAACTTGAGCGCGTTCTCGACGAAGTTCGCGATCACGCGCTGGATCTGGACCGGGTCGACGTTCACAAGCGCCCCCTCGCCGACGACTTCGACACGATCGCCGCCGGGAAGATCGTGCACCGCCTCCCGCACGAGCTCGTCGAGCGCCCACACCTCTGCCTCCGGCTCGGCCCCTCCCGCTTCCAACCGCGAGAGATCCAGGAGATCGCCGACGAGCCGCCCGAGTCGCTCGGCATCGACGGCGATCGTGTCCAGGAGCACGCGGCGGTCCTCCTCGCTGAAGATGAGCGTCTCGCTGCGGAGCGCGCCGATCGCGGTCGTGATGCCCGTCAGGGGCGAGCGCAGGTCATGCGAGACGGCGCGGAGCAACGCGGTCTTGACGAGGTCGCTGCGGCGCAGCGCCTCCGCCTCGAGCGCCTCCTGCTCGAGCCGGCTGCGGTCGAACGCCACCGCGAGCAGCGCGGCCAACGCCGGCAGGAACCGTTGCCGTACGCCCAGATTCGGGTCGGCGTCGGTCGGCACGTAGAGCGTCCCGACACCGCGCGTCTCGACCTCGAGCGGGATCGGCGCGTCCGCCCCGCGCCGCCGACGCGGCCCGAGCTCGACCTCAGCGCGGTCGACGCGGAGCACCGCGGCGGTCTGCTGACCCACCCAGCCGAGCTCCGTCTCGAGCGGCTGCCCGCCGAGCAGATGACCGGCGATCTCGGCGAGCAGCGAGGACTCCCGCTCGCGCTGTTCGGCGTCGGCCGCGCGGCGCCGGGACCGCGCCGCGAGCTCGCTGACGACAAGCGCCGTCACCGAGTACACAGCAAGCGCGAACCAGTTCGTCGAGTCGCGCAGCGTGAGCGTGTGCGTCGGCGGCAGGAAGAAGAAGTTGAACGCGAGCATGCTCGCGACCGAGACCGGGAGCGCCCAGGCGATGCCCCAGGCGACCGCCACCGGCAGCACCGCGAAGACGTAGAGCGCGCCGAGGCTGAGCGTCGGCGCCAGCGGGTCGAGAGCCCAGACGAGTAGCGTGGCGAGAGCCACCGCCGCAGCCGAGCCCGCGAGCTTGACGGTCATGCCCGGGACGGTAGCCCTCACAGGCCGCCGCCGACGGTGACGACGAGCAGGATCACCGAGAGCGCCGAGGTCGCGACGACGGTCGCCCCGGCGACGACGTTGAAGATGCGTCCGTTGCGGTAGCGCCCCATCAGCTCGGCGCTCGCCGAGAGACGCCAGACGAAGAACAGCGTGATCGGCAGCAGCACGCCGTTGACCGCCTGCACGCCGACGAGCAGCTTGAAGACGGGGATGCCGGGCAGCATCGCGACGACTGCGCCGATGATCACGAGCGCGGTGACGACGCCGACGAAGACCGGCGCTTCGCGCGGCGAGCGCGAGACGCCACGCTCGAACCCGAACGTCTCGGAGATCACGTAAGCCGCCGTGACGGGCAGGACCGCGGCAGCGAGCAGGCTCGCGCCGAGCAGGCCGACCCCGAACAGCACCTCGGCGAAGCGGCCCGCGAACGGCGCCAGCGCCTTCGCCGCCTCGGCAGCGGTGTTGACCTGGCGGTGGCCGTGCAGGAACAGCGTCGCGGCCGTGGCGATGATGATGAAGCTCGCGATGAGGTTCGCGAAGATCGAACCGGTCACGACCTCTGCGCGCTCCTTGTTGAGATCGTCCGGCCCGAGACCGCGCTCGACGACGGCGGACTGGAGATACAGCTGCATGAACGGCGTGATCGTCGTGCCGGCGGTCGCGACGAAGAGCAGCACGTAGGCGGGAGACGTCTCCAAGTGCGGCGCGACGATCGACTTGCCCACCGAGCCCCAATGCGGATGAGAGAGCACGGCGGCGATCGGGTAGGCGAAGAACGGAATCGTCATCGCGATGAAGATCCGTTCGGCGATCTTGTAGGTGCCGCGCACGAGCAGCAGCCAGACGGCGACGGCGGCGATCGGTACTGACACCACCACCGGCACGTGCGCGAGCCCGAGCGCGGCGCCGATGCCGACGAACTCCGAGATGCAGATGCCGAGGTTCGCGACGAGCACGCTGCCGGTCGCGAAGAGCGACCAGCGGATGCCGTAATGCTCGCGCACGAGATCGGCGAGCCCCTTGCCGGTGACGATGCCCATCCGCGCCGCCATCTCCTGCACGACGATCAGGGAGATGGTGATCACCACCATCATCCAGAGGAGGTCGTAGCCGTAGCGCGCGCCCACCGACGAGTACGTCGCAATCCCACCGGCGTCGTTGCCCGCGTTCGCGGCGATCAGACCGGGGCCGAGCACGGCCAGGACCGCCAGGAGGCGGCCGCGGCGGCCGCGGAGCCGTACGAGACTGCGCCGCATCATTCGTCGTCCAGCGAGAAGCGTCGCCGCCAGCCGCGCGGCAGGACGAGCTCGAGCACGTCGTCGACGGTGACGACGCCCTGGAGCCGCTGGTCGTCGTCGACGACGCCGATGATCGTCAGGTCGTAGTCGGTCATCAGCCGCGCGACTTCCTCGAGCTCGGCGTCCAGCGGAACCGTGCGCGGGATCGGCGCGACCTCCGCGAGCACGGCGTCGGGGTCCGCCCGCACGAGATCGGCCAGCGTGATCCCACCGTGCACGCGCTTTGCGGTGTTCATGACGAAGACCATCTCGAGCGTCTCGGCGGGGCCACGCGACTGCCGCACACGCTGTAGCGCCTCACTCGCAGTCGCCTGGCTGTAGACGCAGATGAAGTCCGGGCTCATCAGGCCGCCGGCCGTCGCGGGCGCGTAGCCGAGCAGCGTCTCGACGCGCCGCCGCTGCACGTCGGGCAGCAGCGCGACGACGGCGTCGCGCCGGTCCTCGTCGAGCTCCGTCAGCAGGTCGACGGCGTCGTCGGTCTCCATGCGCGCGAGCACGGAGGCGATCTCTTCGTTCGACCGCTCCTCGAGGAACTCGCGCTGGTGGCCCGCTTCGAGCTCCTCGAACAGGTCGGCCTCGAGCTCGGGGTCGTCGCGAACGGCATCGAGGATCTCCTCTCCCTCGGCGTGGCCGGCGGCCTCGACGAGGTCGGCGAGCTCGGCCGGATGGAGCCGCTTGAGCCTCGGATGCGGGATGCGCAGCCGCACGGTCGGCACGTGGCCGGTGAACGGCTCGACGTCGGCCCAGTCGAGCACCTGCCCTTCCGCGATGCGCGGCGCGACCCGGCGCGGGACAACCCGCCTGAGGATGCCTCGCGGCCCGACGTCCACGCCGACGACGCGCCACCAGCCGTCGAGCCGCGCGAGCTCGAGGTCGTTCGCCCGCCGCAGCCGGGCGCCGTCGACGTCGATCAGCTGGCGGTCGAGCACGTCCTTCCGCAGCAGCACCTCCTGCGGGCGCCGCTCGAACGGCCGCAGGTCGAGCCGGTCGGTCGCGAGCACGATCTGCCCGTGCTGGATCTCCGCGACCGCGTCCCCGGGGATGAAGACGTCGCGCGACGCGATGCGCGCGAGCACCGCCGTCACCGGCGGGTACCCGCTGTCGCCGAGGCGAACGACGAGGTCGTCCACGCGACCGAGCTTTCCGCCGGCGCGTCCCACGAGCTCGCCGCCGAGGATCAGCGACAGGTGCAGGACCCGCGGCATCTGGGTCGTCGTGGCCACCGGCAGAGCGTACGCCGCTGCGCGGGGGCGAGCCCCCGCGCAGCGTTCAGCGTCCGTTAATTCCGGCGGTTAGCCATGAATCGAGACGATCAGCGGGATGATCAGGATGGCGACGATGTTCGCGATCTTGATCATCGGGTTGATCGCCGGGCCGGCGGTGTCCTTGTAGGGGTCGCCGACGGTGTCGCCGGTGACGCCTGCGGCGTGGGCTTCGGAGCCCTTGCCGCCGTAGAGCCCGTCCTCGATCAGCTTCTTCGCGTTGTCCCAGGCGCCGCCGCCGGACGTCATCGAGATCGCCAGGAAGAGGCCGGTGACGATCGTGCCGATCAGCAGGCCGCCGAGCATCTTGGCGCTGATGATCCCGACCACGATCGGGAACCCGATCGGGATCAGTGCCGGCGCGAGCATCGACTTGA